>MDTA01210802.1_pt1 | contig 52864 bp, 48 predicted proteins | sample 811151 | NCBI WGS metagenome assembly MDTA01 (sample SAMN05326648, study PRJNA326480) | marine metagenome | isolation source: seawater | place: Indian Ocean: South | collected 2010
GTGGTTGTGCAGTAAAGCTGCAAGCCATCTCGAAATCGTGGCGATTACCCCTGCGATGAAAGAGGGATCAGGTCTAAGCAAATTCGCAGAGAAATTTCCGAAAAGATTCTTTGATGTTGGAATTGCTGAGCAACATGCGGTGACTTTTGCTGCAGGTCTGGCCGCAGGAGGGCTCTTTCCCGTTGTTGCCATTTATTCCACTTTCTTGCAACGAGCATTCGATCAGGTTATTCACGACGTCGCTATTCAGGAACTCAAAGTAATGTTTGTTGCGGATAGAGCTGGGTTAGTTGAGGACGGTCCAACACACTCAGGAGTTTTCGATATTTCATTTTCGAGAATCGTTCCCAACATGATTGTAATGGTCCCGTCATCTGAGTCGACTTTGAGAGAGATGCTCGACTTGGGCCACGCTCACGATGGTCCATCAATAGTAAGATATCCAAGGGGAGTTCCAGAAAAAAAGCGTACGGAAGAAAAAGTTGAATTGGGCAAAGGCGTTTTGCTTACAGAAGGAAAGAGAGTCGCCATTTTAAATTTTGGCGCACTTATAAACGAAGCGAGAGAAGCAGCCACCTTAGAAAATTACAGTGTAGCTGACATGAGATTTGTTAAACCAATTGATGAGGAGTTGATCAAAAAGCTTTCTTCAACACATGAACTCCTGGTAACGCTCGAGGAAAATACAGTGCTTGGCGGTGCTGGTTCAGCAGTGCTTGAAGTGATTTCTTCGAATGGTATAAAAACTAAGACTTTGTCTATTGCGATCCCTGATAGTTTTATCCAACAAGATTCTCCGGATAAAATGAAAGAGACCTCCGGCCTGACAAGGGATCAAATACTTCTTGCGATTAAAGGCAAATTAACTGAGGTCTCTAATCCCTGCTAAAGATATGGCCCAATTTCCCTGCTTTTGTCGCAAGATATTTCTCATTATAATCGTTATGCCCGACCTTAATAGGTAAACGGTCAACTATCTTTATACCCATTTTTGACAGTGCTTTGACTTTCAGAGGATTATTAGTCATAAGCCGTATTTCATTAATTTGAAAATGAAGGAACATTGATTTACAGACTGTGTAGTCCCTTAAATCAGCATCGAAACCAAGTCTTTCGTTCGCCTCGACCGTATCCGCACCAGAGTCTTGAAGCTCGTAGGCCCTTATTTTGTTGACCAAGCCAATTCCTCGTCCCTCTTGACGCAGATACAAAATAATACCGCTTCCGTTCGCACTTATTTTTCTCATGGCATGTTCTAATTGCGGGCCACAATCACATCGCATGCTAAATAGAGCGTCCCCAGTTAAACACTCCGAGTGGACTCTGCAAAGCGTTGGGGTACTTTGTGTAAGATCTCCAAACACAAGCGCAATATGTTCTTGGCCAGAATCCGAATCCTCAAAACCGTGCATAGCAAATTCGCCAAATGCCGTGGGCAGTTTACTCGAGGCCACAAAAGTAGCTGGCACCTTTTACTCCAATTAAACTCGGCTTGGTAGTCTAGCAGGTGCGAAAGGAATGTAAAATGTTTAAGAAATCAGGTGGGGGAACCAAAAAAAAGATTGGATAAGAAAAAACACTATTGCGCCCGCTGCGAGATCATCAAGCATAATTCCCCAACCCGCTCTAATCTCTCGATCAAGAAAGCTTATTGGCCAAGGCTTAAAAATGTCCAATAGTCGAAAAATAATAAAAGCAGGAACAATCAAAAATAAGTTTTTCAATCCCAAAAGTGCGACCCAAATTCCTACGAACTCATCAAAGACAATTTCTGGTGGATCTTCAATCCCCATGTCACTAGCCACGCGAGAAGTGATCCAAACACCTAAAAAGAACGACGAAATCACGAATCCTATTTGAAAGGAAAAAGGCATGCTTAGAATTGGTAGGAATACAATCACACCAACCGCTGTTCCAATCGTTCCTGGGGCTACGGGTGAGTGTCCGGTGCCAAAACCAGTAGCAAGAAAATGCTCAAGATGAATAAATAGTTTCTTAATTGTTTTCCTCATTAAAAATGTTTGTAACCAAGCTGCTCTATCTCAATGATACTTCCTTCTTCGGAGAGCACCTTTATATTTTTACCAGGAATCATGGTTCCAATTTTTGTAACGGGAGCCAAACTGCTCCAATCAAGTCTTTTAATCTCATCTTCAAGCCTTTTTGGTATCGTAAAACAGAGCTCGTAGTCATCACTATCTGAAAGGGCAAGCCTAAAAGCTAACTCCTCTCCGACCTCTTCCCTCAATTGTCTAGATATCGGGAGAGAGGTAATATCAAGCTCTGCTCCAATATGACTCGCATTGCATAGGTGTCCTAAATCGGCTAAGAGCCCGTCGGAAACGTCTATCATTGAAGATGCCAACCCTCTCAAAGCCTTACCTTCCTCAATTCTTGGGGTAGGATAACAGTACCTTGAAACTAAGTAATCCTGATTCTTTCCAGACCTCAGCACATCTAAGCCCCCTTTAGCATCTCCGAGTGAGCCAGTAACGTAGATCCCATCTCCAGCCCGAGCACTACTTCTTAATATTGCTTTTCCGGCGGGAATGCTGCCCAGTACAGTCATGGTAATCGATAATTTTGGCCCTTTTGAAACGTTACCCCCGATTAACGGGCAGCTGTAGCGTTCTAAATTCAAAAAAAGAGTGTCCGAAAATTGGTCTAGCCAGTTTTCATTTATCTCGTTTAGTGTAACAGCTAGTAAACATCCATACGGATTAGCTCCCATGGCTGCAAGGTCACTTAAATTAGCAGCAACAACTCTCGAAGCTATAACGCTTCCCGGCAGGGATGGGAGAAAATTAACGTCCTCGTTCATTGTGTCGGTTGATAAACAAATCTCTTGACCGTCTAATGGGGCAATGATGGCGCAGTCATCTCCTCGACCGAGGACTACTTGAGAATTTTTGATGGTTCCTATGTCAAAGTACTTCTTTATGATATCGAATTCATCTAGTGGCATATTCGCTTGGTCTTAAGATCTTCGAGAGTGAGTCTAAAACTGAGTTAATGTATTTAAAGCTTTCCGAGGCCCCAAAATATTTTGCTAACTCGACGCATTCGTTGATTGTAACTTTATAAGGAATATCTCCTTTGTAACTTAATTCAAAGCTACCTATCAATAATATGCCTTTTTCGATAGGGCCAGACTCACTGAAGGGTCGATGACCTATTTGTTCAATACTGTTTACTAGCGAAGTGTAATTATCGCTAATCCCAGTTATAACCTCCTTGAAAAAGGCGAGATCTGCCCGTTTCATGTTATGATCTTCTTGAAACAGGTTGACTATTTCCGAGAGCTCAACTTCCGCCATTTGAGCTTGATATAAAGCTTGAACTAAAAACCTTCTTGACTTGTTTCGAGCGGCCGACAACTTTGCCATTAAAGTTTTCGGAGCAAGCTTATCATTTCTAAGGCAGACATCGCTGCGTCAATGCCCTTATTCCCAGCTTTTGTGCCTGATCTTTCAACAGCCTGTTCTATGTTTTCGGTAGTGAGAACTCCAAATGAAATTGGCAAAGTGAATTCGTGTGAAACCCTAGCTAATCCCGCCGCGCACTCCCCAGCAACATATTCGAAATGACTTGTTGCGCCTTTAATAACAGCGCCCAGAGCAATGATACCGTTTACTTCCCCTCGCTCTGCGATTTTTTTTGCCGCGAGAGGCAACTCTATAGCGCCCGGGACTTTTACTATGGTTATATGAGCCTCTGGAAGCCCATGTCTTCTTAACGTGTCGATTGCTCCAGTTACAAGACCGTCAACGATAGTCCAATTAAATCTACTGGCTATCAAAGCCAGCTTGGCGGAGCCAATAGAAAAGTCTCCCTCTACTGTTTTAATCATCTTTTGCCCTTTTTTCCTGTGAAGAAAGAATCACTCGAAAATCATCCCCGATTTTCCGAACATCTTTTATTTCAAGTCTTTCATAGTCGGATATTCTAGCAAGTTCTGGAAGCATGAGTAACGATTTCGCACTATTGCCCAGAAACTTAGGAGCAACGTACAAAATTATTTCGTCGAAGAGCTTCTCCTCTACCAAAGCTCCTCCCAAAGTAGCCCCACATTCAAACAAAACATCGGTATGTTCCCTTTTTGCTAATTCATTTAAGAAAGAGGAGAGATCAATTCTTCCAGACTTTTTTTTGGCATAAAGGATTTCGTTTTCATACTGATGCTCTTTTGACTCTTTCTCTACAGCAACTAAGACCGTGGAGGAGCGCTCAAGTACTTTCGAGTGTAAAGGACTTCGTAATCGCGAGTCCAAAACATATATAGGCCGTTCCACACTCAGCACTTCCCTGCGATTGGGAAAGTCCTGATCGTCGAGTCTGACTGATAAGGACGGATCGTCGTGAAGAATTGTTCCAACTCCTGTAACAATTGCACTACTTATCGCCCGAAGTTTTTGCACGTCAGAACGAGATTTCTCAGACGTAATCCATTTTGAACGGCCATCTGACAGTGCAGTCTTTCCATCCAAACTCATCGCAAGTTTGAGTCGAATAAAAGGACGGCCAAAAAGAAATCTCTTAATGTGGCCTTTTATCAACTTACTTGTCTCGGCCTCAAGACAATTAGTTAAAACCTTAATACCCGCGCTTCTGAGCATCTCAATGCCTCTGCCAGAATTCCTTGGATCTGGATCTATTGTTCCAACCACAACGCGATCTACCCCTGCGCTAATGATAGCTTTTGCGCAAGCAGGCGTTCTTCCTTTGAAACTGCAAGGTTCGAGAGTGACATATAGAGTGGATCCCTTAGATCTATCTCCGGCCTGTTCCAAGGCATTTATCTCTGCATGTTTTAGCCCAGCTCTCAGGTGAAACCCCTTTCCTACTACCTCCCCGTCTTTCACAACGACACTGCCAACGCTCGGGTTAGGATGAGTTGAAAATTTTCCCTGCTTAGCTAATTGTATAGCGTCATACATAAATTTTTCGTCAAAATTGAATTTCATTTCTTCTTCTTTTTGCTTTTTTTATGCATTAAGTCTATCTCCTCTCTAAACTCGTCTACGTCCTGAAAACTTCGATAAACGGACGCAAATCGTACATAGGCCACGTCGTCAATTGTTCTCAACTCTTTCATAACCAATTCCCCAACTTCACGAGTATCAATTTCACGCTCACCCGATATCATCAGACTATGCTTAATTCGGTCTAAAGCGGCATCTATGGTATCTAGGTCTATTGGCCTTTTTTCTATTGCCCGCAAAAATCCATTTTTTAACTTTTCTTCGTCAAATGGTTGGCGCGTACCATTAGTCTTAATCATCCTGGGCATAACAAGCTCTGCTGTCTCAAAGGTCGTAAAGCGCTCAGAGCACTTTAAGCATTCGCGACGACGTCTCACTTGCCTGCCTTCCCCGACGAGTCGAGAGTCGTTTACCTTTGTCTCTTTTTCTCCGCAAAAAGGGCAAAGCATCTGTTTCTCCTGAGAACGTGTTACATTTATCTAATTTTCGAATGAACAAATTTTTAGTTCAAGACTCCGCCGCTTTGGTTAGAATAAGAGATTTGCTGAGGATTATAATTTTAATGTCGCAATATGTATTCTCCATGTCACAAGTTGGCAAAATTGTGCCTCCCAATAAAACGATACTAAAGGGAATTTCTTTATCTTTCTTCCCAGGGGCAAAGATAGGCGTCTTAGGCTTAAATGGTTCAGGCAAATCGACACTCCTTAGAATTATGGCAGGAATTGAAAAAGATTACCTGGGCGAAGCCCGTCCACAGTCCGAGCTAAAGATTGGCTACCTGCCTCAAGAGCCTAAGTTGGATAATGAAAAATCGGTAAAAGAAAATATCGAAGACGGTTTGGGAGAAGTTATTAATCTGTTAGACGAATTCAACAAGATCAGCGAGAAGTTTTCCGAACCCCTATGTGATGAAGAAATGGCTAACCTTTTGGATCGTCAAGGTGACTTGCAGCTAAAAATCGATGCTCTCGGGGGCTGGGAAATTGATAGAAAGTTAGAGCTCGCTAGCAACGCTCTTAGGCTACCTGAGTGGGATTCTAATGTTGCAACACTGTCAGGTGGAGAAAAACGGCGGGTTGCACTTTGTAGATTGTTATTGGCTAATCCCGATATGCTTTTACTAGATGAACCGACCAATCATCTGGATGCTGAAAGCGTAGCCTGGCTAGAAAGATTTTTAAAAGAATTTCCAGGGACCGTTGTTGCAATCACTCACGATCGCTATTTTCTCGATAATGCTGCGGGTTGGATACTTGAATTAGATCGGGGTCAAGGAATACCTTTTGAGGGCAATTATAGTGATTGGCTCTCGGCGAAAGAAAAGCGTCTTGAAATCGAGGCGAATAAGGAGTCAGCAAGACAAAAATCTATAAAAGCAGAACTTGAGTGGGTCCGAAGTCAACCCAAGGCGAGGCAAGCTAAAAATAAAGCTAGATTAGCTCGATTCGAGGAGTTGAACTCAAAAGAATTTCAGACAAGAAACGAAACGCAAGAGCTATATATACCCCCTGGAGAAAGGCTGGGAGAAAAAGTCTTGGAGGTTGAAAATCTGTCCAAGAGCTTTGGAGAAAAAATGCTCATCGAAAATTTGAATTTTTCTATTCCAAAAGGAGCAATAGTTGGGATTATCGGCGGAAACGGCGCAGGCAAATCAACTCTTTTTAAAATTATTACCGGAGAGGAAAAACCAAATACCGGAAAAGTCTCGCTAGGAGAAACAGTAAACTTGGGTTACGTGGATCAATCTAGAGACTTGTTACAAGGGGAGAAAACGGTCTGGGAAGAAATATCCGACGGAAACGAACTTATACAAATCGGAAAATATGAAACGTCCTCCAGAAGTTACGTGGGGCGTTTCAATTTCAAAGGATCGGACCAGCAGAAATTCATCAAAGATCTTTCTGGCGGAGAGAGAAACCGGGTGCATCTTGCCAAATTATTAAAAAAAGGAGCTAATTTTCTCCTACTCGATGAACCCACTAACGATTTGGATGTCGAGACACTTCAAGCTCTGGAAAACGCAATTCAAACTTTCCCGGGTTCCATAATGATCATTTCTCACGATCGCTGGTTTCTAGATAAATTATGCACCCATATTCTTTCATTTGAAGGGGAAAGCAATGTTAATTTCTTTTCAGGGAATTACTCTGAGTATGAAGAAGACCGACTAAAACGTTTGGGGAAAAAAGAGATCTTGCCTGAGCGAGTCAAGTACAAGAAATTCAACTAATTCGTCGAACTTAAAGTTTCTAGATTAGTGATAGCCTCACCAAGGTCTTTTACTGGAATAGTCCTTATCGATTTATCAATTAATTTGCTTGTTCGATTTCCATGAGGAATTATTGCTGTCTTAAACCCATGCTTGAAAGCCTCTTTAATTCTCTCTTGACCATTTGGGACAGGCCTTATTTCCCCGGACAACCCGACCTCTCCAAAAATTACTAAATCCTGAGGTAGAATCCAGTTTCTAAATGATGAAATCACCGATGCAAGTAATGCCAAATCACTGCTAGTCTCAGATATTCTGATTCCCCCCACTGCATTAACAAATACATCCTGATCTGCGACCTGCAAACCGCCGTGTCGATTCAAGATTGCTAACAACATAACGAGCCTATTTTGTTCTAATCCAACGACTACTCGTCTAGCCTGGGCCAAAACACTTTCATCGACTAGGGCTTGAATTTCAAGCAAAAGAGGACGAGTTCCCTCCCAAACTACCATAACAACACTTCCAGGCTTCAATTCTGAAGACCGAGAAAGAAAAATCGATGAAGGGTTTTTTATCTCTCTCAAACCCTTCTCGGTCATTGCAAAAACCCCCAATTCATTAACTGGACCAAACCTATTCTTTATACTTCGTAGCAATCGAAACTTTGAATCGCTTTGGCCCTCTAATGAAATAAATGTATCAATCATGTGTTCTAAGGTCCTAGGTCCAGCTAGGGAGCCTTCCTTTGTGACATGACCTACAAGAATCAAAACCGTATTACTTGCTTTCGCTTGATTAATAAGCATCGAGGCGGATTCTCTAACTTGGTTCACTCCCCCGGGAGAGGAATCACTGTTTTCCGTAAACATCACCTGTATTGAATCAACTATTACTACGTTTGGAGCCAACTCTCTCCAAATCGATATAAGTCTCTCACAACTGGTCTCAGAGACGATGTCTAAATTTTCAACAGGCAAGCTTAAGCGACTAGCTCTTATTGCAACCTGCGCCAAACTCTCTTCCCCGGCAACATATAAAACTGGACCAGTTCCAGACACAAAACTTGAAACTTGAGTTAGAAGCGTACTTTTGCCCGCCCCCGGGTTTCCACTAATTAGAACAACCGATCCAGGCACTAAACCACCACCGAGAACACGGTCAAACTCGATTTGCCCACTGCTCAATCGCGATAACTTTTTTACAGCGACTTCAGACAATTTTACAGCTCCCTGTGGTTCCCCTTGAAGGCCACGGGACTGGACCCTCTCAGATTTTACCTCCCTAAGAGAGTTCCAAGATTTGCAAGCAGAACATTGTCCCTGCCACTTTGTTTGCTCCGTTCCACACTCGGCGCAAATAAATAGCACTCTTTGCTTTGCCAATACTAAATCTCCTCTGAAAACTCGCGCCCAACCCTTCTAGAAATCCCCGTAAGCAAAGTATACGGGATAGTCCTAGCCAATCGCGCTATCTCCTCTACCCGGAGTGACTCGCCCCATAAAACAGCAACGTCCCCGGGTTCAATTCTCGAGTTTTTTATTTCTACGCATATTAAATCCATCGAAACCCTTCCAACCAAAGGAAATCTCTTGCCATCTATTAAAACAGGAGCTCCTTGTTCTATTTCCCTAGGGTAACCATCAGCGTAGCCGGCTGCCACGATCGCGATCCTAGTGTCTTCAGCTGCAGTGAATATGCCTCCATAACCCACCGATTGTCCTCGTCTAATCTCTTTCACAGCTATAATCGGCGCGGAAAACGTCATGCAAGGCTGAAGATCGTCTATGCTTTTTAAATCAGAGAACGGGCTGACCCCAAAAAGCATCAAACCCGGCCTTATCCAGTCGCTTAGGCTCTCTTTCCACCCTAACAAACCTGCCGAATTTGCTAGATTAAATTCAAGTTTCTTTTTTTTAGCTATCGGAACAATCTCTTTCGACAAGATCTGTAATTGCTCTTCGGTTCGACTCGAACTGACGTCGTCAGCATGCGACAAATGAGAAATTATTCCGATTAGATTAAGTCCGTTCAGGCTTTCAAGCACTTCCGAGCATTGTTGAGTAGCAAAACCCAGTCTTCCCATCCCCGAGTCGATCTTCAGCCAAATAGCCACATCCGAACCACATTTTTTGTACAAGTTGATTTGGTGCCAACTGTGCACCATCAATTGAAGCCCAAGCTCCCTCGCTCTTCTAAAATCTTGCTCTGACGAAACCCCCTCTAGGACACAGACTGGCGAGCTTAGCCCTGCCAGCCGCAAATCCTCGGCCTCCTCAAGACGCGCCACCGCAAATGAATTCGATGCCGTCAGGGTTTTTGCAACTCTAATAGCGCCATGGCCGTACCCGTCCGCTTTTATAACGCTCATTATTTTTTTCCCCGGGGCTCGAGCAGAAGCGTATTTAAGATTTGATAATAATGCTTTCAAATTGATCGTGATTTTTGTCCGATCCAATTCGATTACCTATGTATCATATTGTTCATAGTCCATAGCGAGGTCCTCAAACTTTGTATATTTACCGATAAATGCCAGTTTTTTTGTTCCAATGGGCCCGTTACGCTGCTTTAGGACTATAATTTCTGCAAGACCTTCTTCTGCCTCAGAGTTATAAACATGCTCACGATAAACGCCCATAACGAGATCGGCATCTTGTTCTATCGCACCCGACTCACGGAGATCGGACATTATAGGCCTTTTGTCTGGTCTTTGCTCTAAGCTTCGGTTCAATTGCGATCCAGCAACTACCGGACAGTTAAACTCCTTGGCAATCCCTTTTAAAGAGCGAGAGATCTCCGAAATTTCTCCTGCTCGATTTTCGGGTGTTCCTGAGACTTGCATTAGTTGCAAATAATCAACGACGATCAGTCCTAAGTTTCCAGACTCTCGTGCAACTCTTCGAGCTCGCGATCTTATCTCATTTGGGGTAAGCGCAGGCGTATCATCGATAAATAAAGACTTGTCACTCAAAAGAGAAACCGCGGAAGTAAGGCGCGGCCAATCATCGTCAGCTAAGTTCCCGGTTCTTATTTTGGTTTGATCAATTCTTCCCAGAGAGGAAAGCATCCTTAGCACAAGAGATTGGGATGGCATTTCCATGGAAAACACCAAAACTGAGGATGATTCAGATATTACTGCATTTTCGACAAGATTCATCATAAACGACGTCTTCCCCATTGAGGGGCGACCCGCAACGATTATGAGGTCAGCTGGTTGCAATCCAGACGTGATCTCATCAATGTCTCTAAATCCTGAACTTAATCCGGTAAGCGCTCCCTTAGTCTGAAAAAGCTCGTCTATCCTCTCTATTGTCTTGGTTAAAAGTGGTTGAACAGATTCCGGCCCACCGTTACTGGGTCTGTCGTCGCTGATCTTAAAAACCTTCGATTCAGCTTGATCTAAGAGGGTGGCGCTATCTCTTCCTTCCGGACTGAATCCGCTATCAGCGATTTCGTTGCCTACTGAGATAAGCTTACGGATAGTAGCTCTTTCTCTAACGATTTCCGCGTAAGCCCTAATATTAGTAGCGGAGGGTGTCGTATTTACTAGCTCAGAAAGATAAGCCATTCCTCCAGCACTTTTTAGCTCACCAATCGCATCAAGCTCCTCTGCAATAGTAATGATATCCAAAGGTTTGTTCTTCCCGACTAGGGAAACCATGCATTTATATATTTGTCGGTGATCTCCTCGATAAAAATCGTCCGCGAACACTATGCTAGAAACTGTATCCCATGCATTCTCATCAAGCATAAGACCACCCAATATAGAACGCTCTGCTTCTATAGAGTTTGGGGGTACCTTTAAAAGAGTTTCGTCATCCAAGCTGAATCCTGGGGCTTCGGTCTTAATTTGGTATTAAACTTCGGCAGATACTGTAATTTTCATCTTTACAGTCAGATCAGGGTGAACTTGGACACCCACCTCAAAATCACCAGTGTTCCTGATAGGCCCTTCTGGGAGTTTTATTTCGCTTTTTTCTACGTCTATGCCCTTGGAGAAACATGCATCGGCTATGTCTCGGACAGTTATTGAGCCGAATAATTTACCTTCCTCGCCCGCTTTAGCTGTTAAATTAAGTACGAGATCGGCGATTTGTTCTCCCCTCTGTTTGGCTTCCTTCAATTTAGCTTCTGCCTTCTTTTCGAGCTCGGCTCTTTTCCCCTCGAATATTTCTAAATTAGCTTCGGTTGCTGGGACAGCTTTCTTTTTGGGGATTAAAAAATTTCTCCCATACCCAGCACTAACTGTGACTTTGTCTCCTAGATCGCCGAGCTTCCCAATTGTTTCTAACAAGATAACTTCCATAACTTTTATTCCTTATTACTAAATTTATACCTAGATCTGAGATCAAAGAAACTATCGATTATTGCAATGCTCACAAGCAGCGGAACAAATATCTCAAGAGCTACTAATAAAACTACATATAGTCCTATTGACCAGAAACTGGAAATTTTTGCTGCCGCGAATACCCAATGCATTAGACCCAAAGCTGCTATAAAAAGCGGAGAGGCTAAAAGCGGTATCCATAACCATAATCTATCTATAAACACTATACAAAAAATCACTGCGAGCACCGCAACCGTAGCTACATATGGATGCAATCGCAGACTACGAAACTCTCTCCCAAAACCGAAAGGATTATATAAGCAACTTTGCCACCAACGAGCAAGGCAGATGCCCGCAATTGAGTAAAAATAGAGCTGAAGGGAATAGCTAAACATAACTATATTCACTAAATCTTTATTTTCTAAAGCGGGAATCCCGCTAATCATACTCAAGAGCTGACTAACGAAATCTATGAGCCTCTGAAAAGCTACAGGGGCAAAACTATGATACAAAAGAGTCCCGAACAAAGAGAGAAAAAACGCTAGAACCAATACATGCTCCCAAGAAAAACGACTTCTCAACGCCAGCGCAAGCAAAAACACAGATGTAAGATTGAAGAGAAGCGTGGGATCGCCTGTAAAGTGAAAAACAATTCCTATGGGAATTAGTGTCCAAAGAAAGACATTCCCTCCCCCCCTGAGTCCTTTAGAAAGTAAAATTAATGCGACAATGGGCGGGCTGAGCCAGCTTATAAATCCGACCAATGTTGAGAACACGCTTAAACCAATCGCGTGCAAAGGAGTGCGCATTGCGAACTTGGCTATTGATTGCATGAACTTCGGTCTTACTTATGCGCGTCCGTATAAGGAAGCAAAGACAAATACCTAGCTTTTTTTATTGCATTTGCCAACTGTCGCTGATACTTCGCTTTAGTTCCAGTAATTCTAGCCGGCACTATTTTGCCAGTCTCGGTGACGAAAGACTTGAGCAACTCTATATCTTTATAATCTACTTCCGAAATTCCTTCCGCTGTAAACCGACAATACTTTCTTCTTCTATAGAATCGTGACATAAACTAAACCCCCGTCGACGAGCTATCTTCTGGCTCTGTTTGCGCTGACTCACTACCTAAATTTTCTTCCTGGCTTACATTTGTTTCTGTTGCTTGTTCTTGGGTTTGCTTGTGGCTCTCGGTTTCCTTTTCGCTTTCGAACCTCGCCTTGCTATCTTTCGCAGCCTTGCTTTCTCTCTCTATTTTCATCAACGGAGATTCCTGCGTATCTGCATTTTTTCTGCGCATAACTAAGTTCCTAAGAACAGCATCATTAAACTTGAAACCAGTGGACACCTCTTCTAATGTGCTGGCGTCGCACTCGACGTTAAGGAGAGCATAATGCGCCTTATGAATCTTGTTGATTGGGTAAGCTAGCTGTCTTCGTCCCCAATCCTCAGTTCGGTGAATTTGTCCTCCTCCTTGTTTTACAATGTTAGAATATCTTTCTAGCATACCCGGCACCTGTTCAGACTGGTCAGGATGAACCATGAATACTATTTCATAATGTCTCATAAACCCTCCCTTTGGTTTATAGCCTTCTTCTAGTCCCGAAAACGACTGAAGTAAGGCAAGGAGCTAATTGGGTCGAGAACTATAAGAAAACTCTGCATGTGTTGCAAGACCAAATTCAATTTTGAGGAGAAACAAGCTTATTTTGAATTCAGCTGCTGTTTATATATTTCATTCAAGCAAATTCCAGTCGCAACAGATACATTTAGTGTAAATTCAGCATTTTTGACTGGTACTCGCAACATGACATCGCAATGAGCTTTGAGATTTTCCCTAATACCCTTTCCCTCTGAACCCATCACTAAAGCTAATTTTCCAGTGAGCACTTCCTGATCGATACTGCTAACCGCTTGAGAGTCGGTCCCGAAAACCCAGACATTCTTTTTTTTAAGATTTTTGATGCATCTAGTTAAATTCACTACCTCGTATATCGGGACAAAGAAGGCGGTGCCGCTTGAGGCTTTAATTGCAGCTTCATTTAATGGAGCAGACTTATCTTTTGGTACTATTACTCCATTCACGCCGTAACTCACGGCTGATCTCAAGCAAGCACCGAAATTTCGCGGATCGGTAATTCCGTCAAGTATAAGACAAACGAAAGACTCAATTTCGGCAGAGGTAACCGCATTCAGCGCTTTTTCATTTAGGTACTTTGGTGTAGTAATTTCGAGAGCTACACCTTGAGAATTATTCTCCCTCGAGATGTCTGGCAGCTCCCCAATGGTCACACCGCACTGTTTTTGATGAGCGAGGGCTATTAACCAATTTAAACGAACCGATATCTTTGGAGTCGAAACGAAGAGTTTTCGTCCAAACCCAGCCTCTAACGCTTTGGCAACTGCATGAACTCCACTAATTACCACGGAACTTTGTCCTCTTTATAGTACGTTTTCTCACTTCTCTATCCTGTCGCCTGTCCAAGGGAACGTGCTTTACAAGCTGCAAATCTATCTTCCTGTCATCTGCTTTCACCGCTAACAATTTTACTCGCACTAAATCTCCAATTCCAAAAGAGGTGTTTGTTTCCTGTCCTACTAAAGCGTATTCGCTGTCTCTAAAATAAAAATAGTCATTTTTCAAAGACCTCACATGAACCAAACCTTCAATAGGAAATAAATCTAAATGAACGAAAAACCCAAAACTTGTAACTGCTGATATTGATCCAGAAAACGTAGACCCGACTTTGTTCTCCATAAATTCGCATTTCACCCAGTCCAAAAAATGGAACACTGCTTCATCAGCTCTTCTTTCAGCAAAGGACAGGTGCTCGCCCAAACTAGTTAACATTTCGTAGTCATATGGAGCTCCCTTTTTACTCATTTTTATCTTATTTGGCTTTATGCTTTGGTTCTTCTGTTTTATCAACGACTTCATTAATCTATGAATTATCAGGTCAGGGTAACGACGAATCGGTGAGGTAAAGTGGGTATATTTGTCATACCCAAGCCCGAAATGCCCCTCATTTTGCGTCTTATAAACTGCTTGCTGCATTGATCTTAAGACCTGGAATTGTATAGCTCTGCCACCACTAACCTTTAGAAGCGCCTCAAGCACACGTTGGTAATCAATCAATGTGCCTTCACCGAGATCTAAACCTATGCCAATCAGCGACTGTCTCAGCTTATATTTTTTCTCTGCTTCAGGTTCTGGATGCACTCGATACAAAAGAGGAAGCTCTTTATCCGACAAAAAATTAGCAGCGCAAACATTTGCACAGAGCATACTTTCTTCGACCATCAAGTGGGAGAAATTTCGATCCCGAAGACTGATAGAAGATATTTTACCTTTTTCATTAAAATGAAATTCTGGCTCTGCAGACTCAAATTCAAGTGCTCCTCTCTTCTTTTTTTGATCTAACAGTTTTTTAGTTAAATCCGCCAAGGCCCAAATACTTTTATAAGGCTCTTCAGATAGTGCGGAGTTAATTATAGATTGAACACTGTCGTACGTGAGCCTTTCTTTCGACTCAATAATTGCCTCATAAAATTCGAATGATCTTATTTCACCGTGCTTTGAAATCTGCATATCACAAGCTAAAACCAGCCTCTCTTGATTTGGAACTAATGAGCAAAGATTATTACTAATAACCTCTGGGAGCATAGGAATAACACGGAGAGGAAAATAAACAGATGTCCCCCGTGAACACGCTTCGAGATCAACTTTTGACTCACGTTTTACATAATGTGCAACATCCGCGATTGCTACAATAAGATTAAAACCATCGATCAAACTCTCACAAAAAATCGCATCATCATAATCTTGGGCATCTTCTCCATCTATAGTAACAAAAGTCTTTTCAGTCAGATCTACTCGAGAGATTCTCTCTTTTTCATCAATAAATCTTGGCAAACGACTTACAAACGCGTTTACTTCGGAAGAAAACTGGCAGGGCAAGCCGTATTTCATTACAGCAGCGTCTATCTGAAGATCCGCTGTTTTTTCATAGTCTAAAATATCAAGCAAATAAACCTCAGGGACTCTTTCCTCAAATTTTTCTGTTCGAATTTCAACTCTGATGGCGTCTCCTGACCGTAGTTTGGATGGTTTGTTCTTAATTACAAATCTCTGGGGATACTTTGAATCGAACGCGAAGAAATAAAGCTGCTGCCGGATTTCCCTTACTTGACCTACCAGCTCTTTAGCGGACCTGGACAGTATCTTTTTAATTTTTCCTTTAGGATTTTCTTTTTCGATCCCTGACCTTTCTAAAACAAAAATCACCTGATCTCCGTGTACAGGCTTTATTAATTGCCTTCGCGAAATCCCTGCAGTTAGTTTAGGCTTTTTCTTCACCAAAACTGGCACACCATCACTTCCAAACTCCACGGAACCTTTAAGAACTTCCGAATGGAAATCCGGCTTTAAACCAACCAGAGCCTCTTTCTTTATTTCTCCATCTCTAATCATCGCTCGAACCCTTCTCTTGAGAGCTTCTAAATCTCTTTTCTTAGAGTAAGAGAAATGAGAGGCAATCAAATCTAAACTGATTGCTATCTTTTGATGAGATATAAATTCAGCAATCACTTCTCTGCTTATGATTGGGTTAGCGTAGCTCTTAGTTTTTTTTCTGTTCATTTAAAATTTAATGCCTTTATCGGGACATATTGGGCAGATATAATCACACAGGGCGAAGGCCGAGGTGGTGAAATTGGTAGACACGCTAGCTTCAGGTGCTAGTAGGGGTAACCCTGTGGAGGTTCAAGTCCTCTCCTCGGCACCACGCTGTAATAGGTAAACGGACATTAATAAAATGGATTCTTTTCAATTATTGTAGCTTCTCTATCAGGTCCGGTTGAAATAATATCGATTCCCACTCCGGAAAGCTCCTCGATCCTTTTTAAATAAGAAACGGCTTCCATTGGAAGTTCGCTTTTTGATGTAACTCCGGCTAAAGAACCTCTCCATCCGGGCATCGCTTCGTAAATCGGTTTTATTTCACCGTTTGCCGATTCTTCATAACCGGTGCAAATAAGCAATTGATCTAGTCCATCTAAAACGTCAAGCTTAGTAACACAAAGAGCGCTCAGACTATTCAATTGCGCCACCTCTTTTAAGGCGTTTGCATCAAACCAGCCGCATCGCCTTGGACGACCAGTGGTAGAACCAAATTCTTTTCCCTTGCTGGATAAATGATGAGCGATTGAGCCATCAACTTCCGTTGGGAAAGGGCCCTCTCCAACTCGCGTTGTGTAAGCTTTTGTTATTCCCAGAATATAATCAAGTGACTTTGGTCCAACACCGCAACCACCTGATATCGCACCGACGTTAGTGTTAGAGCTTGTCACAAATGGATAAGTACCCTGATCTATATCTAAAAGTGAACCTTGCGCTCCCTCAAAGAGAGTCAATTTGCCCTCACTTCGCCTTTCTCTGAGCTCTTTACCAATATCGCATATCATAGGCGAAAGCTTTTCTTTGAAACCAAGGGTAGAGTCAAGAGATTCATTAAACCCGACTGGCGACGCACCATAGTATTTCTCTAAGATAAAATTATGGTAATCAAGATTTGTTTTTAAATGTTCTATAAAAACACGCTCGTCGAATAAATCTTTTACCCGAAGACCTCGGCGGGCAACCTTGTCTTCGTACGCAGGACCGATACCTCTTCCAGTTGTTCCGATTCTTTTTTCTTCCAGCTTCTTCTCTCTGGCGCGGTCTAGCTCAACGTGAGATGGGAGGATTAGAGAACATTTTTCTGAAACTAATGCTCTGCCAGTTACAGTTATGCCAGCTTTTTCAAGTTCATTTATTTCAGCAAATAAGTGGGGCAACGACAAAACTACGCCCCCGCCAATCATGCAGGAAACGTCTTCATGGAGGATACCTGATGGAATTAAATGAAGAACCGTCTTTTTCCCTTCTACTACAAGGGTGTGCCCCGCATTGTGACCCCCTTGGAATCTGACCACACCTGAGGCAAAACAAGTTAAAAGGTCTACTATCTTGCCTTTTCCCTCATCCCCCCACTGGGTGCCGATTAATACAACACTTTTATTCATCTGTTTTACCGGAACGGGCCATCTGCCATTCCCCTTTGCGATAATCAAGCACCCAATCATGCTCTCCCACTGTTCCGGACTCTGAGACGATAAACCCTTCACCTCTTAATTCTTCAATCTTTTTCCAAAGTTTTCTGTGGGAATCTTGATCCCGTCCGATAACTAACACTGATTCTTTTTTAGCTTTTTGCTCGATACTTTCTTTTGCTAAATTGACCACGTCTAAAGAAAAGCCAGTCGCCTCACGAGCATTTCTGCCGAATACCTCTCCCACATAATCGTAACGTCCTCCTTGAGCTAAAGTCTGCGAGCTTCCGTCCAAGTTAGCTGAAAAAACAATACCAGTATGATAACTGAACCCTCTCAACTCACTGAGATCGAAATAAATCTGAATATCGGGGTATCGTTCCAGAACAATAGAGTGCAGCTTCTCGAGGTTGCCAATCCTTTTTAAAATTCCCGTGTAGGACTTAAATAGTACGCGAGCTCTCGCTAATACCTCGGAGTTACCGCAAAAATTTGGCAATTCTTTGATAATATGAGTGTCGCTCTTGGATAGACCACATTTGTGGCAAATCTCTTCAAGATCTAAGATCGCCTTTTTTTGAACTGCCGTAAAAATCAGATCTCTCTCAGCCTTCTGTAAGTTTAGACGATCAATTGTCTCCCGGAATATTCCTACATGACCCAAGTTTAGGTGAATAGAATTAAGACCTAGAGCCATTAAAGACTCAATCATCAGACTTACGATTTCTGCGTCCGCACGCTCGCTCGCATCACCATATAGTTCAGCGCCAGCACTTATAGGGTTTCGTCCTGAAAAAATTGAAGCTGCTTCTGTTCTCACGGCCGTCCCTACGTAACAAAGCCTTTGAACTCCAGGTTTACCCAAACTATGCGCATCGATTCGTGCAACTTGCGGAGTGATGTCTGCGCGAAACCCCACTGTTCTTCCGGATAACAGATCTAAAGCCTTGAAGGTTAGCAAATCCAGTTCTTCACCAGACCCCGTCAACAATGATTCAAGGTATTCAAACATGGGGGGGATAACATACTTGTATCCCCATAGTTCAAAGAGGTCTAGGAGATGTCTTCTGACCGTCTCAACTCTTGCAGCTAGGGGAGGCAAGAGGTCTTCTGATCCTTCTGGCAAAAGCCATCTCTCTATATTCATAGATTTTTCTCCGAATCACCTAATGAAATACAAAAGAGACGTCCCGACAATCATACTCAAGAAACCAATAATCCTCATCTGCCTGTCTTCTAAATGTGCCAAGCTTTCAGCAACTCTTCTCCACCTGCTTGGATAAAGGAAAGGGACTATCCCTTCAACGATTAAAACCAAACAGAGAGCGGCTCCCAAATCAGTCCACACGAGCGCTGCACAAAAAGATCAAGGATTCAATCCAACGGGTATTAGATAACGGTGTCGACTTAACAAAAATCTAATACTATTTTAGTTGGTTACTGTTCATATATTTAAAGAAGTCACTGTCTGGTTGGATCAAAAGAACATCCCCTTTGCTGGAGAAGGTTTTTCGATAAGCAGACATGCTTCTATAAAACTCATAAAACTTTTCGTCTTTTTGAAAAGCAGACGCGTAAATCGAGGCAGCCAAGGCATCCCCTTCTCCCCTGGTTTTTTCAGCTTCGCTGTAGGCCTCTGCCAAAATAACTTCTCTTTGCTTTTCCGCATCGGCTCGTATTCCTAATGCTAATTCCTGACCTTTAGCTCGGTGCTCTCGCGCTTCAATATCACGTTCTGTATTCATTCGGTCATATACAGACTGACTAACGTCTGAGGGAAGATCAATTCGTTTAACCCTAACATCAATAACCGTTACACCCAATTCGTCGCTCGCAACCTTATTCAGATTTGCGCGTAAAACCTGCATAAGCTCGTCACGTTCCCCGGAAATAACTTCGTATAATGAACGCTTTCCGATCTCATTTCTCAAGCCGTCGTTAATCCTTTCCTTCAAGAGATCTTCCGCTCTTCGCTCATCTCCCGAGGTTGAAGTATAAAAGGTTTGGACATTTTCAACCCTGAATTTCGCGAATGAATCGACGATTACGGCCTTCTTTTCTAAAGTAAGATACCTCTCAGCAGGAGCATCAGAGGTCAAGATTCTAGCGTCGAATTTTCTGACTTCATTAATTATCGGTATCTTAAAATGAAGCCCGGGACTTATATCGGAGCGGACTACCTTTCCGAATTCAAGCAGAACGGCTCTTTCAAACTCAGACACTACGAAGACTGCGTTTGCGCCTAAAAAAGACAGCAATGCAAGAAGGAAAATACCTGCTAGCGAAGTTCCATTTATCATCTTCTATCTCTCCTGTTGTTTCTAGAGCTGTTGAATTCGTCAGAATTGGATTGGCTACTTCTTGCTCCGCTGCTCGAGGCCGAATTTTCCTGTGTTTGTTGCATGATTTTATCGAGTGGCAAGTACAATAAGTTATTTCCCCCATCAACATCTATCATTACCTTTGTCGAATTTGACATAACGCTTTCAATTGTATCAATGTAAATCCTTGATTTAGTTACGCTGGGCGCTAATTTATACTCCGCATAGAGCTTGTTGAACCGCTCAGCTTCGCCTCTAGATTGAGCGATCACAGACTCCTTGTAACCACTAGCCTGTTCAAGCAATCTTTGCGCTTCACCTCTAGCTTCAGGAACTATTTGGTTAGCATAAGCGTCTGCTTCATTTCTCAATCGAACTTCATCTTCTCTCGCTTTAATAACATCGTCGAAAGCCGCCCTAACCGCATCTGGGGGTGCTGTTTCATCAATGTTTACCGTGGTCACCCTGATCCCTGTTCCATAATCATTCATGTAAGATTGTATCCTTGTCTTTACATCTTGAGCTAAAACCGCCCGACCTTCGGTCAAGATTCTTGTAAGCTCCATACTTCCAACTACGTGTCTCAGAGCGCTTTCAGTAGCCTGAAAGAGACTCTTGTCTGGATCACGAACGTTAAGCTTATAATCAATAACATTATCGATCACATATTGAACCGTCATCTTGACTTTAACTATGTTCTCATCCTCCGTTATCATTTCGGAGTCATGAGGCCTGGATCTGACTCTCGTCACATTTTCTATCAAGACTTTGTCAATGAGAGGCGGGTTCCAATGAAGTCCTGGCAAGACGACTGAATCAATTTTCTTGCCAAATCTAAGCACAACTCCTCGCTCCTGTTGATCTACTGTGTAGACTCCAAGGACAATGTAAACGACAACGGCTGCGACTACTATAAGGGAGAGAATAGTCTTATTGAACCCACCTAAAACAGCCGACCCTCCGCCATTGCCGCTGTTACCACCTTGGCCAAATAATTGCGTTAGATTGTTTCGCAATTTTTTAAAAGCTTCGTCTAAATCCGGAGGTCCGTCGTTATTACGATTGCCCCATGGATCTTTATCTCCGCTATTTCCTCCACCTGGTTCATTCCACGCCATGTTCGATCTCCAACCACTTTGAACCTATTCTCCCACTTTTAAATGTCAAAATCCTACCCCCAAGGAGTTCTTTTATAGAAATTTCGATACTCCTAGCGATTTATCAGCAAATCTGGACAATAGTTTCTCTTCTCCTTTGACAACTAATTCACAAGATCCATCTTCGAGAAAAACCTCCTCCAGCACCGATGAAAAACTATGTAAATCCGATCTTTCTTTGCCCTGACATGACAAAAAGCGAAATTTTTGAACTACTAACTTGTCAGAAAGTCTTTCACCAATGAGATGAAGCAAATTTTTTCTATCTGAACCGTTAAAACTTGAAGCCCAAACTTTTTGTACCGTCCCACCAATATTTCTTTCAATTTTATAGGGCTTGTTTTCCAAATCTCTTTTGTTGTAAATCAATAACTGAGGTATATCAGAGGCCTTTAAATCATGGAGTATGAGATTTACATCCTCTATCTTTTGTTTTTTTCTGGAGCTATTACCATCTACGATATGAAGCAGCAGATCTGCGTTGCTGAGCTCCTCAAGGGTTGCTTTAAAAGCTGCGACCAGTTCTGGGGGTAAAGAGTTAATAAAGCCAACAGTGTCTACAAGTAAAGAGTCTCCGACAAACGGCAGATTTATTCTACGTATCGTTGTATCTAGGGTAGCGAACAGCTGATCTTTCACGAAAACTGATTGATCGCATAACATATTAAAGAGGGTGGATTTCCCGGCATTAGTATATCCCACTAGGGCAATAAGCTTTATTCCCGACTTAGCTCTGAAACGACGATTCTGTCTTCGTTGAGAAATTACCTTCTCTAATTGACGCGATACTCTTCTTATTCTAGCACCGACAATTCTTTGATCTGCTTCTAATTGTGTTTCTCCTACTCCCCCCAAGCCTGAACCGGATATTGCACCATTTCCATATCCTCGTCGTTGACGATCAAGGTGAGTCCATCCGCCCACAAGCCTAGTAGACTCATGTTTGAGCTTAGCCAGCTCCACTTGCAATTTGCCTTCATGAGTCCTTGCTCTCTTTGCGAAAATGTCCAGTATTAATCCTTTGCGATCAATAATTTTCCTGCTTAAAAATCGCTCGAGATTTCTCTCCTGACTCGCGCTTATCGGATCTTCTATAACTACGAGATCCGCTTTTATTTTTTTCAAAGAGGCCTGTATTTCATCAACCTTCCCTTTTCCCAGAAAGAATTTAGGCTCGGGAGATTTTCTATTATTTCGTAACTCCAAAACAGTAAAAAGGCCCGCTGCTTTGACCAATTCTTTAAATTCGTTTCTATAGCCTGGGGTAGCAATGAAATTTGAATGGACGATTATTGCTCTGGAAGAACCTTCTTGGGGACGCTCAAATAACAATATTACTCGTTATCCTCGCTAACAATTTTAACTGGGCGCGATGGCACAACTGTTGAAATCGCCGATTTATAAATCATTTGATTAACCGAGTCGCGTAATACGATGACGAATTGATCGAAAGATTCGATTTGTCCCTGCAATTTGATGCCATTTACTAAAAAAATTGAGACGGGCACTCTATCTTTTCGTAACGCGTTTAAAAAAGGCTCTTGTAAAGATTGCCCTTTCGACATTTTTTTCTCCTAACTTTTCTCGAATGTCAATGGACTCGAGTGCTTATCATCTCAAATAAGCACAGTTATGTCCTCTTTTTGAGAAAAAGATTTTACTTTTCCTGCTTTAAATATTTATTTCCCTTGGTAATTTCTTCAGGGAGCATCTTAAGGATTAAATCGGCGTCCGGGTTTTCAACAAACTTGATGCTTTTGAAACCTCTAAGCCAAGTGAACTGTCTTTTTGCTAACTGTCTAGTGGCCGCTAAAGCCCTATCAACCATGGTCTCCCTATCAAACCTGTTGTTCAAATAGTGCCAAATTTGCCTATAGCCCACGGATTTTAATGCGGGCAGATCCTCATTGAGATCCTCTCTCTCCTTCAGCCGAAAAACCTCTTCGACGAATCCTTTTTCCAGCATTTTTGCGAATCTATGCTCAATCCTCTTATGTAGCTTTTCCCTATCCCTGGGAACGATCGCAACCTCAAAAAGCTTCAGGGGGGAAGGCGCGTTTTTTCTGAGCAAATGTTCAGACAGAGGGGTGCCTGTTAATTGATAAACCTCCAGGGCCCTTTGCAGACGCTGTGAATCATTAGGCTTTATTCTAGCCGCAGAAATCGGATCAATTACCTTCAAATCTGTATGGATTTTTGCCCAACCATATTTAAGTGCATTCGCTTCAATACTCTCTCGAACAGAAGAATTGGCCGCCGGGAGATCTGCTAGTCCCTCTCTAAGAGCCTTGAGATATAGCATCGTGCCTCCAGCAATAATGGGCACCTTCCCCCTATCTTTAATTTCGTAAACGATTCGCAATGCATCTTTTCGAAAATTGGCGACTGTATAAATTTCGCTGGGATCTCTAATATCAAGCAGATGATGTTTTAACTTATCTTGGACAATTTTTTCGGGCTTTGCTGTACCGATATCTAGCCCCATATAAACTTGAGCTGAATCCGCACTTATAATCTCTCCGTTTATTAATTCTGCCAATTTTACAGAAACTTCACTTTTACCGCTGGCTGTCGGGCCAGTAATGACTATGGCGTCCATGCAAACTAGCGGCCCCTAAGGAACATAGCGTCAAGCTCGACAAGGGAAATGTGTTGCCAAGTTGGCCTTCCATGATTACATTGCCCGGACCTCTCCGTCTCTTCAATGTCTCTCAGTAAAGCGTTCATTTCTGCAAGTGTTAAGGTTCTATTTGCTCTTAAAGAAAAGTGGCAGGCCATGCTCGAAATTACCTCATCTTGATGCTCTTCTATTATTTTTGAGCTGTCGAATTCTGTCATTTCGCTGAAAAGATCTTTCACGAGTTTTTCGACATTTGTCTTAGATAGCATTGCAGGAATTGCTTCAACCAAAACGGTTTGAGGACCGCTTCTTCGAATGGATAAACCAAGTTTCTGGAGCTCTAAAGCGATATCCTCTGCTAAGTTAGCTTCCGCTTCAGAGACCGCAATGGAGTGCGGAACAAGCAATGGCTGACTCTTCACTCGATCTTCCACGAAGGATCTTTTCATTCGCTCATAGGTGATTCTTTCATGAGCAGCATGGGTGTCTACTATGACTATACCTTTTGCCGTTTGACTCAAGATATAAATTCCATGAATTTGGCCAATCGCATAACCAAGAGGTTCAGACTCGGGATCACCAACGCCCTTGACAGGCTCGTTCTTATGGTTGTCGATATTCTCTTCCTCTGCACCGCCAGAGCCACTATTAACTCGACCGAAGTCAAACTGCAGAGGGAGAGAGCGAGGGTTTGCAATCTTGCCTGATAAACTACGCGAGATTGTTTCTCTAACGCTTATCCCTTCTATCGCCTTCGAGACAGAATACTTGAGAAAGGCATGGATGTCTCGAGAATTCCTGAAACGAACCTCGTTTTTTGATGGGTGGACATTTACGTCCACTAATTCCGGAGCCATATCTAAAAAAATTGCGAAGACTGGATTCCTTCCTTGATAAATCACATCTGAGTAACCTTGACGAATGGCGTGGTTAAGCATTTTGTCACGAACAAACCGGCCGTTAATAAAAATGAATTGCTGATCAGGCTGACCTCTGGTGAATGTTGGCAACCCAATCCAACCCGTAGCCTTAATCTCAGCACGAACTTCTTCAATTTCTATGCAGTTATTACAAAAACTGCCGCCCAAAACGGCTCCAGTCCGATCAATGGAATTGCCTTTTGGAAAATCTCGAACGAGTCTCCCATTGTGTGATAATGAGAAACTGACGGAGGGACTCGCTAAGGCCAACCTGCGAATAACCTCCTCTAACTTCAAAAATTCTGTTCGATCAGTGCGCAGAAATTTCTTCCTCGCAGGAGTATTAAAAAATAGGTCTCGGACTTCTACGGTCGTGCCTCTATAGTGAGGACTAGGCTCTATAAATAGCTCGTTATTAATAATCTGGTTAATTTTTATAGAGACGCCCTCTGCTGGCTCTTCATGGATGTTACTCGTTAACGCAAATCGAGAAACAGCGGAAATACTAGCGAGGGCCTCTCCTCGAAACCCAAGGGTTCTTATTGATAAAAGATCTTCATGATTTCGGATTTTGCTGGTCGCGTGGCTGGCAAGAGCTAAACGTAAATCTTCGCGATTAATGCCTTGGCCATTGTCCTTAACCCGCAAAAGATGTTTGCCTCCGGACTCTATCTCAATATCGATTTTTGTTGCTCTCGCGTCTAACGAATTTTCGATTAGCTCCTTAAGTGCTGAGGATGGTCGGTCAACAATTTCGCCTGCAGATATAAGGTTATATGTTTCTATTGAGAGCTGACGTATTTTCCTCTCGTAACTTTCTTCAGTCATTGGTTTAGCTCGCAGGAATCCTGAGTTTTTGTCCGATTTTTATGGTATCGCCACTGACGCTGTTAGTTTTCCTAATCGCCTCTAAACTAACACGGTATCGAAGCGATAATTCTGATAACGTATCCCCCTTTTTAATGACATGAACGCGCAAATCGCGAGGTCCTTCCTTAAGCCAAGCAACATAAGAGCCGTCAGGCGGCCTATCGTAGATATAATTTTTTACCCCGCGAAAGATTGACCTAGCGATCTTTGCTTGATGCCTTGGGTTAGATAGATTATAGGCCTCTTTTGGATTTGATATAAAGCCAACCTCAACCAATATGCTTGGGACTTCAGGAGCTTTAAGTACCATAAACCCTGCTTGCTCGACTTTTTCCTTATGCAGCATAGTGACTTTTTTCAGCTCTTGTAAGACCTGTGCTCCCATCTCAAGACTCTCTCTCTGACTGTATCCGAACGCGAGATCCAATAGTACATTTCTAACCAAGGGTTCTGATTTTGTATCAATTTTGACGTACTCACCCATCCCCCCAATTAAATCGGTTTGATTTTGATTCTCAGCTAACCATCTTGCTTCTTCACTGGTTGACCCTCTGTCAGAAATAGCAAACACAGATGCGCCTCTTACATTAGCTGTTTTAAAAGCGTCCGCGTGCAATGACAGAAGAACGTCAGCTTTATTATCTCGAGCGATTTCAATTCTTTTCCGGAGCCCAACATAGTAATCGCCTTTCCGTATTAACTTTGATCGAAAACCGGGCTCGTCATCAACAAACTTTGCCAACTTTTTTGCAATAGACAGCACAACATTTTTTTCAAGCTCGTTCCTGGGTCCTATAGCGCCCGGATCTTCCCCCCCATGACCAGCATCAATTGCTATGATTGCATCTCTCAAGTTGTTCGAATCCTCTTTGACAACAACTTTCACAGTTTCTGCTTCTTTCCTCTGGGATTTATATAAATCTACAACCAGTCTATTCCCGTACTGGTTAAAGGGAGTAAGGGCAAAATTCCTGGGGATGACATGAGTATTCAGATCGAAAACTATACGAACGTCAGTATTATTATTCCTCTTGGCTTTCCTTATTTTTGATACTGGGGACTCCTTTAAAACTGGCAGTTTTATATTTTTTTTAAAATCTGAGTTCTTAATATCTACTACGTATCTGTCAGGATCGGATACTGCAAACGCCGTATAGTCAGGGGGAGCCGAAAGGTCAAAGACAAACCTCGTTTTCTCTGGATCAGACCAAAGTCTTATTTCTTTTATTAGTACTTTGTCTGCATAGCACCCAAAAGGAGCCATAAAACAAGCAAAAAGGACAAACAAACGCCTACGCAATTCGCTTCACCTTCGAGCAAATTTTTTCTCCTATATCTGAATTAGATTCCATCTGAATAACTCGTTTTCCCTCTCGAAAATCGACTGAAACTGTCAAGTCATTCTTAGGTAACATGCTTTGGCCTTTTTCAGGCCATTCTATTAAAGACAGCGTGTTGACTGAAAAGTATTCCTCTATGCCGATATAATCTAACTCATCTGCGTGCGCTATTCTAAAAAAATCAAAGTGATTGATTTGACCGAGATCAATTTTATAGGGCTCAACCAGGGTATAGGTAGGACTCTTTACCGCTCCTAAATAATCAAAATTCCTCAGCACACCTCTACAAAGGGTAGTTTTGCCGGCGCCCAGCTCACCATTTAAAAACACGATCACCCCTTCAGGGAAAAAGGGACGAATCCCCTTTCCGAGGGACTTACCAAATTCAACCGTATCAGATTCGGAATTAGTTGATTGTACTATCAAGCGTTTAACAACCTCCGTATTTCAAGCAGTAAATCGGTCGCAAGCAGGCCTATCTTACCTTGCTCTCTGGCAATTTCATCAGCGGCAAATGAGTGCAGTACAACTCCCAGTTTTGCAGAGTCATAGTTAGTGACTCCTTGAGCTACAAGGGCTCCAATAACTCCAGAAAGGATGTCTCCCATTCCTCCAGCGGCCATCCCTGGGTTTCCATAGGGACACAAACTTACATCGCCCTCACTATTCGATATCAGAGTTCCAGGGCCTTTCAAAACCATTGTTGCCCTGTAACGCCTAGACAACTCTCTTACAGAACTTATTCGGTCAACCTGACAATCTTTTCCTAAAAGTCGTTTGCCCTCACCAGGATGGGGAGTCAAGATCCAGTTATCTCGGGTATCCTTTTCAGAAGCGAGGCAATTAAGTCCATCTGCATCTAATACCAAGGGTTTGTTTACCTTTATTAGCTTGCGGTAAAGCCCAACCCCCCATTTGCCAGTGCCCAACCCAGGACCCAATACAACACAATTTGCGACCTGGACCAAGCGATCCAGGTCTAGAGTTTTAGTTAGGCCTTTAACCATAATTTCAGGTTTTCTGCTAAGAGCCGCTGAAACATTGCTCGGATGTGTTAAGAGAGAAACTAAACCTGCTCCTGAATACAGAGCAGCCTCTGCCGCCATGATCGCTGCCCCCCCCATTCCCTCATCTCCACCAACAATCAATGCATGTCCATGTAATCCCTTGTGAGAATTAATCTTTCTTGGAGGCACTTTCAATTTCTGCGACTTAAATTCGAGCACCGTGGCGGCATATTTAGTTTTTGAATAAATATTTTCTGGCACTCTTAAATTATCAAATATCACTTCCCCAGAATACGCAGGACCATCTCCTGTATACAAGCCAACCTTCTCGCCTATGTAAGTAATGGTTACATCTGCCCTAACACAGGCCCCTCTTTTTCTGCCAGTGTCTGAGCAAAGGCCAGACGGCACATCGATTGCTAAAATGGGCGTATTGCTTTCATTGACTTTGCCGATAACTTCAAAATGATTTCCCTCAACCTCTCTCGAAAGGCCTGTTCCTATAAGCGCATCAACGATGAGCTCAGATTTTTCCAAGGTTTTATCAATATCGGCCATCTTTATCTTGCGCTCAAAACAGAGTCTTGAAGCGATTTCAGCCTCCGAATTTTTCTTCAAAGGTACACCTGGAGAGTGAATAGTAACCTGAATTCCTCGATCCGCTAGCAACGCGCCCAAAACAAATCCATCAGCTCCGTTATTCCCTGACCCACAAACTATTCCAACTTTTTTAACTTCTGACCAGCGACGAAGTAATAGATTTCGAGCAGCTGTCGCTGCTCTCTTAATTAACGAAAAGCTTGTAATCTTTTGTTCAGAAATCGCTGATTTGTCGAGGTCTTTGATTTGATCTGCAAAGTAAATTTTTCTCATTTTTATTAAAGGCGACACTAAGAAAGTAGATTATACCCCAAGCTAACCGATAAACTTGGTTTATGGGAAAATCAGAAATAAAAGAATTACGAGAAAAAATTCATGAATGGGCTGAGTCATTGGGGTTTTGCCAAGTGGGATTCTCAAATACTAAGCTCGATGATCACGGTAAAAAGCTCCAAAACTGGCTTAAAGCCGGCTTCAATGCAGATATGGACTACATGGCTAATCATGGAAGTATGCGTTGGACGCCTGATAGACTTAAACCAGGCACAAAATCAATAATTTCTTTGAGAATAAACTACCTTGAGCAAGAACCACCATCAAAAACAATTTTAGAAAACCGTTCCAAGGGTTTCATATCAAAATATGCGCAAGGAAGGGACTACCATCTAACAGTCAGAACTAAACTTAAATTATTAGAAAAAAAAATTAAGCTTTTTTGTGAAGAAGTAAAAATTTCTGGATTTGAATCTCGTCTTGTCACAGATAGTGCGCCACTCCTTGAAAAAGCGGTCGCCGAAAAAGCTGGATTGGGTTGGATTGGTAAAAACACCTTGTTAATAAATAAAACATCAGGATCATATTTTTTCCTTGGCGAGATTTTGACCAATCTTCCGTTAGCAAAAGAAGATAACAGGCAACCTAACCAATGTGGGAAATGCCAGGCCTGCATTAAAACTTGTCCTACCCAAGCCATTCGGGCCCCTTATTCTCTAGATGCGAAAAGATGTATCTCTTATCTGACTATTGAGAATCGTGGAGCAATTCCAAAGAAGTATCGGAAGCCCATGGGTAATCGAATCTTCGGCTGCGATGATTGCCAAATAGTTTGTCCTTGGAATCGTTACGCAAAACACAACCTAGAAGATGATTTTAAACCCCGCCACGGTCTGGACAACGAGGACCTTGAGAACCTTTTTTTATGGAGCGAAGAGGAATTCATTCAAAAAACTGCGGGCTCAGCTATCAGGCGTGCTGGCTATAACGGGTGGTTACGTAATATTGCGGTTGCGTTGGGAAACGCTCAAAAAAAGTCGAACATCTCAAATGTTCTTTTGAAAAAAAAAGGTTTATCTAGCTTAGTAGACGAACATATAAACTGGGCCCTTGAACAGCAGTCTAAAGATTCAATTTAAAGCATTTGTCTCGATAGTATCTAAGCTCCATGATTGATTCTTTTATATCTTCAAGAGCCCTATGCGCCCCATTTTTTTTCAGCTCTATAGCGATTTCGGGAAACCATCTACGAACTAATTCCTTAACTGAGCTCACATCCACGTTTCTGTAGTGGAAAATGTTATTCAGCTCTGGCATGTACCTCTCTAAGAACCTTCGATCCTGCCAAATACTGTTGCCACAAAGAGGAGAAACTCCCGGAATTATGTAAGGGGTAATTGCCTCTAGGACTCCAGTCTCAGCGTGTTTTTCACACACACCTTTTGTTCGTATTAAATCAAGCAATCCAGAATCTGAATGATGCTTTGAATTCCATTCGTCCATGTTATCAATGATTGATTGTGGTTGAGAGATATAAAAAGTTGGAGCCTCGTTCAGTATATTTAAATTTGCATCGGTAACCAGTGTAGCTATTTCCAGAATCTTATCCTTTGTATGATCAAGACCCGTCATTTCAAGGTCAATCCAAACTAGGTTTTTCTGTTTCATCTCTGGGGACAGTATCATAAAGATCTCGGCGATTTCTTTTCCTCTATATGATACCTTAAAAGGTGTTGAGTTTGAGAACTGCTTTCCCAAAACCGATGACTGGAATTATCCAAAATATTTTACCAAAGCATAGTCTAAGCCGAATAATCGGGATATTTTGTAAAAGTGAAATAGTCTTTGTAAAAAAGTTCCTAATTTCTATTTTCTGCTTGTTCTACAAGGTAGACCTTTCAGAAGCAAAAAACACAAAGGATGGATACAAAACATTTAACGACTTTTTTAGCAGAGAGCTTAAGCCGGGTTGCCGACCTATCGGGCCCGGTCTATGTTCCCCTTGTGACGGGTTGGTCGCTGATTATGGTGAAATAAATAAAAACCTAAAAATCCACGCGAAGGGACACTGTTTTTCTATTAAAGATCTCGTTGGGGCGGATAGTCTAGACCATTTTTCTAAAGGATCGCACCTAACAATATATCTTGCGCCAAGTGATTACCACCGTGTTCACATGCCATCAAACGGAAGACTTATAGCGGCCACTTATATTCCGGGAGAGCTTTTCTCCGTCAATCCAAGGACAGTCGCGGAAGTCCCGGGCCTATATGCAAAAAATGAGCGTCTTGTCTTCGATTTCAGAACAGATCAGGGAAGCATAATAGCAATCATGGTAGGAGCCGCCATAGTTGCTGGCATCAAGCCCTTCTGGCGGAAATCAGCCCTCGAACCGAGAATTTACAAAAAAGAAAAGATGGATTTCTATTTAACTAAAGGCGACGAGATTGGTCTGTTTGAGATGGGGTCAACTGTAATTTTACTGCTCTCAAATCGATTTAACTTCAACCTAAAAAAGAATGAAAAGGTATTTTATGGTCAATCAATATCATAGAATCTATTTATATCCGGACTGCCAGAGATTATTTTCATTAGCCTATCTATCCCAAGGGACGCGCCTGAGCACATAGGTATCAAGGGCAAAGATGCAAGCAATTGATGGTCCAATGTTATTTCTTTCTTTCCATGAAGGCGCCGGATTGAATTATTGTCGTTAAATCTTGCGAGTAATTCAGCGGAATCTCGCAGTTCCTGATAAGCATTAGCTAGCTCAACCCCCTGGATAAAAAGTTCAAATCTCTTCGCTACTTTTTCCCCGTCATCATCCACGGAAATCTCAGCTTGAGCGGCCTGACAAACTGGATAATCGAAGACGAAGGTCGGTGTAATTATTTTAGGTTGAATTTTTAAGGCGAAAAGAAAATCGAGATACTCTGAACGAGAGTGATTTGTGTTCGGTAATTTAAAGCTTCTTGCTATCTGGGAAAGCTTTTTTAACGAAACAGTGTGAGGGTCTTCCGAAAAAGAATTAAAAAAAAGGGATTTGTACGAGATCCTTTCAAAAGGGAAATGTAGATAAGCGCAATCAAAATTTGAGAAAATTTCGTTCAAAATGAATCTTAAGAGATTTTCGGTATCTTCAACCAATTTCATTAAATCGAAAGAGCTTCGATACCATTCAAGCATCTGAAACTCTTCTTTGTGAAGGGATCCAATTTCGTTTGCCCGGAATACAGGGCATATCTGGAAAATCGAATCTTGGTATTTAGAAAGTAATTGTTTCATCGCGTGCTCGGGAGAAGTATGCAAATAACCATGATTTTTTACTTCAATACTTTCAATAAAAACCTCGGTCGAGGCGAATTTTTGAATTACTGGTGTCACAACTTCAATAACGGAGGTTCCGTAAAAATATTTTCTAATCGCTTTTAAAATCTCTGAGCGAAATACAAGGTCCAAAAGCACCTCTCCCTATCACTTCGAGCAGCTATTGTTTAACTCTACCCTGATATTCACCATTTCGAGTATCAACCCGAACAACCTCACCAATATTAACAAAGAGCGGAACTTTTATGACGGCTCCCGTCTTTAAAGTTGCTGGTTTGGACCCACCACTAGCAGTGTCTCCTTTTAGGCCAGGATCCGTCTCTATCACGGCTAATTCGACAAAATTAGGCGGATCAATCGAGATGGGGACTTCATTCCAAAGGGTAACTGTCGTTCTGTCTGTCTCGTTCAACCAAACTTCATTGCCGTCAAGTACCGATTTATCGCAAGCCACCTGGTCATAACTGCCGTCCGTCCTCATGAAATGCCAGTACGTTCCATCGTTGTAAAGATATTCCATTTCAACCTCCATTACGTCTGCACTTTCCAGCGTCTCACCTGATTTAAAGGTCCGTTCCCAAACACGACCGGACCGAAGATTCTTTAACTTGACCCGGTTAAAAGCTTGCCCCTTTCCTGGCTTAACGAACTCATTTTCTATTATGTTACATGGGTCACCTTCTAACATTACTTTGAGACCCGATTTGAATTCATTGGTAGAATAGTTAGCCATTTGATCACCTTTTTTGAGTAAATTATGAAAATCTCAAAACAATCTAAATCTTTTCAGAAAGATTGGCACTGGCATTTGAAAAATGCAGTTCGAGATCCCAATCTCTTAGCTAGCGAGCTTGAGATTTCGCTGGACGATTTTAAATCAGACTTCCCTTTACTTGTACCCTTTCCCTATTTAAATCGAATCAAAAAAGGAGATCTGAACGATCCTCTCTTACTACAAGTGCTGCCAACAGTAGAAGAGAGCAAAGAGGTTTCTGGCTATATTTTAGATCCTCTTCAGGAGCAAAAACCAACAAATCTTCCAAAAGGACTAATACAGAAATATCGGCGGCGAGCGCTCATAGTAGCTGCAGCTGCATGTAGCATAAATTGTCGATACTGCTTTAGACGTCACTTCCCTTATGATCGATCAAGACTAGACCATGAAAAATGGCAAGACTTAATACGACATGTAAATTTGGACAAAAGCCTTAGAGAGATTATTTTCAGCGGCGGAGACCCTCTAATACTTCCGGACAAATTTCTTGAGGATTTAATCCTGAAGCTAAATGCTTCTGAGCATATACATACAATTAGGATTCATACTCGGCTACCGGTCGTAATACCTAATCGTATTAACCCCGGGTTAATCTCTTGGATAAAACAATGCAAAAAAAAATTAGTATTTGTGCTTCACATAAATCACCCAAACGAGATAAATGATGAGGTTCAACAATATATATCGAAAATAAAGCTTAAGCATACCGTTCTGCTTAATCAAAGCGTCCTACTCAAAAGAGTGAATGACAGCTCAAAAATCTTAACTTTGCTTGCAGAAAAGCTTTTCGAGACAGGAGTTTTGCCTTATTACCTTCACCTGCTTGATCCAGTAAAGGGAACCGCTCACTTCTCTGTCTCAGCATCCAAAGGTATAGAAATAATAAAAGACCTGAAAAGGCAATTACCGGGCTATTTAGTGCCACGTCTCGCTCAAGAAATTCCCGGGCTTGACTCAAAACACACTTTTTTTTATTAAAATTTATTTATTTCAAAATCTCTGATTCCCATAAGGTAAAGCAAGCTATCCAAGCCCAGATTGGAAATTGAATGTTTTGCAACTCTTCGAACTAACGGTTTTGCTTTAAAAGCAATTCCCAATCCAGCGACTGACAGCATCGGCAAATCATTTGCTCCATCACCAACCGCAATAGTTTGTTTCAAAGATATATTCTCCCTTTGGGCAATATTTTCTAAAATTTCCGCTTTTTGCTCTGCTCCAATAATCTTTCCTATTAATTTTCCAGTTAGTTTACCCTCTTTTATTTCCAACTGGTTTCCATAAATGTAATCGATCCCTAGTTTCGATCTTAACTTATTGCCAAAAAAGGTGAATCCACCTGATATAATCGCGGTTTTGTAACCGAGGTGATTTAGAGATTTAAAAAGAGATTCAGCCCCCTCAGACAGCGGGATTCGCTTTGCAACTAGCTGAAGATCGGAAGCATCCATACCCTTGAGTAACTCAACTCGATTACGAAGACTCTCTATAAAATCTAATTCGCCTGCCATTGCCTTCGCGGTAATTTTTTTAACCTGTTCCCCGACATTAAATTGATCCGCTAACTCATCAATAACCTCTGTAGCTATTAAAGTGCTATCCATATCGAAAGCGATAAGGCGGCGGTGTCTCCTGTAAATCCCATCTTCTTGGAGCGCTACATCAATTTGAAATTCATTTCCGACCGAGAGAAGGTTTTCTCTAAATCTCTTTTTAGGCTCCCCCCGAATTAAAAACTCAACACAAGCTTTAGTACTAAGAGCATCTGATTTCCTCGAGACACGCCCTGATAATCTTTTTATCGAGTCTACTTTCAAATCGCTTCTGACAATCAACTCACTCACTGCTGATAAATGAGACGCCTTAAGTCTTCGAGCTAAAAGTGTCAGGACATATCTCGGAGCTCCCTGTTTCTCGACCCAGAACTCGTAGCTATCTGAGGATACTGGGGAAATAATTACTTTTTCGGCGATAGATACAAATCGCTTCTCCAATTGTTCGGAAGTGATTCTGCCTTTGGCGGGCAAATTAACTAGAATGCCTAAAGACAGATTGTTGTGTATAACCGAATGGCCTATATCTAAAACATCGGCATCCATATTCGCTAAAATCGAAGAGACCTTATGGGTAACAGGCGCGCCACCATCTCCAAATATTCTAATCAAAAATAGATCATTCATAAGCGCTCTCAAATCTCTAACGTCAGTTGCGACTAACGCAAAAGTATCCGGTATAATTCTACGAAGACAGACTTTATAGCATACCAGTTGCATGACTTCCCACACTTCCTATCCTGACAATCGATGGTTTTTAATGTTGTTTTTTTTCCCAATACTTCTGTCCTTAGTCGTTGCAGTCATATACGAAAAAAATATGGAGCAAAATTTAAGTATTATCGAAAACAAGTACTCGAATTTAGCTGCCGCGCAGATTTATAAGCGAATTGAGAAACATGTGATAGCCGAAGATATAGTCTCTCTTAATCTGCTAGTCACCCAGCTTATAGAAGAAAAAGGAATCACATTTATTGAGGTTACACTTGGATCAGAAAAAATGATCGAAGTTGGGAAAAAAACTGGGACTGATTCAATATTTTCCTATGAGGTTATCTTTAACGGTAATCAAGAAGGCTTAGTAACGATCCGGCTAAAAGGTTTCGAGAGGCTAAGCGAATCACTAGCTGGGCAGATATTCTTGATTTTATCCGTTTATGCAATAGTTATGTGGTTTTTTTCCTCATCCATGGTTTCTTGGCTAAATTCTAAGAGCACCAACTCATCAGACAAGCAAAAAAAACCAGGGTTCATCCAGGAAGAGAAGACAGCTTGCATTCTAGTAATTCGGATTAAGCCAGCCCACTACATGGAGCGTTATTTTCAGAGCTTCTACCAAGCAGCACAAACTTACCAAGGTAGAGTCGAACAAACCATGAAAGAGGAGATTATCATTTCTTTTACTGGGAACAGATCTACTTACGACGCGGCCAGAACCGGACTGCTAATAAAATCTGTTATTTCAAAGCTTGATAAAAGCATCTCATTTGGGGGCGCCATATCCGCAGTTGATGAGGAAGACCTGGAGGGACGGAAATCCACTAGCTACTTGGCGCTAATTGCTGCTGATAGATTACTATTAGACAACTCAGCTCAACCGGATATCGAGAATTTAGTTTTACAACCTTTTCGGCATGCGCTTTTTGATTCGGAATCTATTTACTCAATCCTAAACGTGGAAGACGATCTGTCTCTTGAAGAAATTTCGTCTCAATTAGTTTTGAAAGACTAAGCGATCACCCCGGTTCTTGCACCATCACGTTATCAACTTTTTGGAAACCTCTAGGCAACTTTAGGCCTCTTCGAGCTCTTTCGCTTTTAAAATGGGCCAAATCTTTCGGAGACAGATTCAACGTTCTTTTACCTGAAACTACTGCAATATTAGCCTCGTCTGAAAAAACTCTTACAAAAGACATGATCTCTTCCCGATTATCCAGATTAGAGCGAGGGATGTTCATTATTTTTACTCCTTTCCCTTTTCCCAATAATGGGAGCTCCCTCAAATCAAAGATTAATAGTCGACCCTGACTACTAAAAGCACCTATCAAATCACTCTGCTGATTTTTCACTCGCTGAGGTTGATTTACTAAAGAATTAGCAGTTATTTTCATTACAGCTTTTCCGTTTTTATTTTTTGACTTGAGATCAGCCAAAGTTGCCAAGAAACCATACCCGCTATCTGAAGATAATAAAAATTTTGAATCATTACTCCCTGCAGCAAACCCTTTAAAACTCGCTCCCACCGGCGGATTGAATCTTCCAGTTAGAGGTTCTCCTTGTCCTCTCGCCGAGGGCAATCCGTGAATTGCCGCCGTATAGCATCTTCCAACGGAGTCAAAGAAAACAACGTCTTGTTCAGTTTTACACTTTTCGCCCTGTAAGAAGCCGTCTCCGGTTCGATAACTAAGACTTGACGGGGCTATTTCATGCCCCTTTGCTGAGCGAATCCAACCTTGCGCTGAGAGCACTACAGTTACCGGTTCCGATAAGAGTAGGTCCTTTTCTCGGAAAGCCTTAGATTCCTCTCTGTTCACAAGCTCAGACAAACGTTTCCCGCCATGAACTTGCTTGTCTTTTTCTAGCTCTTTTTTAATCAAATTTTTTAAACGACTTTTTACTTTAAGAGTTTTTTCTATTTCTATTTTTTCTTCTTCCAAGCTTTTTTGTTCAAGTGTTATTTTCTCTTCTTCCAGCTTACCTAGTTGTCTTAGCCTCAAATTTAGAATTGACTCAGCTTGTTCGACAGATAATTTAAAGTCGGCCATCAACTTTGCTTTGGGGTTTTCTTCTTTTCTGATAATTTCTATCACCGAGTCTAAATTAACATAAGCTACTAGGAGCCCCTCTAGAATATGAAGCCTCTCCAATATCTTATCTAATCTATGCTCCAACCTTAGCGTTACAGTGTTTGATCTAAACTCTAACCATTCCTTCAGTAATGCCACTAAACCCAGGACTTTAGGCTTTCCATTCAAACCAATTGTATTTAAATTAACCCTGTGATTTTTCTCTAAATCAGTTGAAGCAAATAAATGGCTCATAACACCCTCTGCATCTACCCGACTAGATTTCAGGAGAATGACAATCCGAGTAGGATATTCATGGTCTGACTCGTCGCGAATATCTAATACCATCGGCAGTTTTTTTGCCCTCATTTGATTAGCAATTTGCTCTAAAATTTTTGCCCCCGATACTTGGTACGGGAGCGCTGTAATTACTATTTCGCCTCGCTCAACCTCGTATACTGCGCGGGCTTTGATTGCTCCTCGACCCGTTTCATATATTTCTTTAATGTCTTTTTTGCTTGAGACTATCTCAGGGCCACTTGGGAAATCTGGACCGATCACTATTTCTGAAATATCGTCCAAATTAGCTTTGGGGTGATCTAAGATATAAATACACGCCTCGACAATTTCGTTTAAGTTATGAGGTGGTATATCTGTTGTCATACCAACTGCTATTCCCATACCCCCATTGAGGAGAACATTAGGCAACCGAGCTGGTAAGTTAACGGGTTCTTCAATTGTGCCGTCAAAATTAGGAATCCATTCAACCGTCCCCTGATGTAATTCTTCGAGCAGGACTCTGGAGTAGAAGGTTAGTTTAGCTTCGGTGTACCTCATTGCAGCATAAGATTTCGGATCATCAGGTGATCCCCAGTTTCCTTGTCCGTCCACAAGTGGGTAACGGTAAGAGAACGTCTGGGCCATTAAAACCATCGCTTCATAGCAGGCACTGTCGCCATGGGGATGAAATTTTCCAATAACCTCTCCAATAGTCCTGGCAGACTTGGAGAATTTTGCATCCGGCGAAAGTCGTAAAGCATTCATCGCGTGAATGATTCGTCTTTGGACAGGCTTTAATCCATCGCCGATAAATGGCAGGGCGCGATCGTTTACTACATACATCGCGTAGTTTAGGTAAGCTTCTTCGGTGTAATCAGCAATCGATCTTTTTTCAGTCTCTAAGTCCATTTTTTCCTTTCTTAATCTTGAAATAAGCTAGAGCTTGGCTAAATTTCCTTTCTTCTCTAGCCAATCTCTTCTGTCGTTTGATCTCTTTTTCGATAAAAGCATGTCTAAAAGTTCATCAGTGGTTTTAGATTTTTCAAGTTCTAGCTGAATCAGTCTCCTCGTGCCCGGAGACATTGCCGTCTCTCGAAGCTGAGAGGGATTCATCTCTCCCAAGCCTTTGAAACGCTGGACAACTACATGGGTATTTTTACTATCCTTTTGTATTTTCTGTATGTATGAATCTCTCTCGGCATCATCCAACGCATAGTAGACCTCTCTACCATGATCAATTCTGTAAAGCGGGGGCATGGCTACATACACATGTCCTCCTGTGACCAGAGAAGGGAAATGTCTCACAAATAGAGCTATTAAAAGACTCGAGATATGTAAGCCGTCTGAGTCGGCGTCGGCGAGAATACAAATCTTTCCATATCTAAGACCTGAGAGATCCTCAGAGCCGGGTTCAATTCCCAGAGCGGTGGATATGTCATTGACTTCATTAGAATCCAGTATCGCGTTTGTTTCAACTTCCCACGTATTTAATATCTTCCCTTTTAAAGGCATTATCGCTTGAGTTTCTCGATCTCTTGCTTGCTTCGCTGATCCTCCTGCAGATTCGCCTTCAACCAGAAAAAGCTCGCCTAGAGACGGATCATTAGAGGCACAGTCAGCTAGTTTTCCGGGCAACGCCGGTCCGGCTACAGCCCTTTTTCTCGAAACTTTTTTTCCGGCTTTGATTCTATCCTGAGCGTTTTCAATCGCTAAGGCAGCAATTGCTTCCGCTTCTTCTGTGTTTTGATTTAACCAGAGTGAGAAATAGTCTTTTACTGTGCCGGACACAAATGCAAAAGCGTGTCTGCTATTAAGCCGCTCCTTCGTTTGACCCACGAACTGAGGATCAATCATTTTAATTGAAAGAACAAAATTGCAGTTTTTCCAAACATCCTCTGGAGCTAACTTAATTCCGCGCGCGAGTATGTTTCTAAATTCACAAAACTCGCGTAATGCATCTACAAGTCCCGCCTTCAGACCGTTAACGTGGGTTCCTCCCTGACGAGTCGGAATAAGATTTACATAACTTTCTGAAAGCGCCTCATCGTTCTGTCTCTGCCATTGCACAGCCCACTCTACTTCTTCTTCATGACTCTCGGTAATGCCAGAAAATGGATTAGTCAACACCAGGTCCTTGTCTGACAGCTCTGCAGACATATAACTTTTTAATCCGTCTTCATAATACCAATCACTATTTCTCTCATTTTTGTTGGACGCTGTTTCGTCCTCAAATACAACTTTCAAGCCCGAGCACAAGACTGCTTTTGCCCGAAGAAGATGTTTTAATCCGACAACTGAAAATTTTGAGGAATCAAAATAAGATGGGTCGGGCAAAAAATTTATCAAGGTTCCTGTATTTCTTTTTCCCACATTATCTTTAACCATCAAATTGGTATATTTTTCCCCATTTCGATATGAAATATGGTGCAGTTTTCCTTCACGTTTGATAAAAACTTCAAAAGATTTAGAAAGAGCATTAACCACTGATACTCCTACTCCATGCAAGCCACCAGAGTATTTGTAACTATCGCTGTTAAACTTTGCTCCAGAATGAAGGCGCTCTAAGATCAATTCAACGCCAGATATCTTTTCTTTTTTATGGATATCAACAGGCATACCTCGCCCATTGTCACTTACCGAGATCGAGCCATCTTTTCTCAAAGTAACTCGTATTTCGGAAGCGAAGCCGGCTAGAGCCTCATCAACGCTATTATCTATTACCTCTTGCGCAAGATGGTTAGGTCTTGACGTATCTGTGTACATTCCAGGTCTTTTTTTGACAGGGTCAAGTCCTTCGAGGACCTCAATGGCATCTGAGCTGTAACTATTTTTCATCTTGTTCATTAAGCTTTCGGGGATAAGTTAGGAGTTTAATTCAGTTGTGGTCTATCTAAAACCGATGATTAATTAGATGAAAACGGGAACACAATTCCAAACAACTTATCGTCTTTTAAGAAAATTCTAGGTGATTCAAGGAATAGCCTCGGTTCATAAAATATTCTAAAAGCTCGCCTAGATAACGGTTAGCTTGCGATTTTTCGTCGGGTTGAAAAAGATTCTCATTAAATAAAGGGTAACGATATTCAAATTTTCGGTGTTGTTCAAATGAGATAACTTCGGCTGACTTCGCATCTTTATAAATTCGGAACTTCAGATTTGGCCATTTTATTATTCTATGCTCTGGAAAAATCTCAATCCGTAAGTCCAACGTAATTGTGAAAGGACACCTTTCGGTTACCAAAAAGTCTACCGTTGCTTTTTCATAACGATCTGCCTCAAAGCCGATTCTTTTTTTATCACATTCATCAATCTCTGGAAAAATTTTAAGAAGACGATAGTAATTTGCGTCGCACTGGGCTAAATCTGCCACTAAATCAGGAACGTAGCTACCAAACTTTTGCTTTTTTCTTTTATTCTCCAAGTTATACCCGTTTTTTTGATAAATTTTAGAGAGCTACATTATCTTGGATCGGAAAGACATGATCAATAAAAAGTAAGGATAGATTCTCCCTAGCGATTTTCTATTCAAGAAGAAGGTTTTCTCGTAAACAGCGGTAGCTCCGCTCTATTAGTCTGGCTCTATTAAATGGGATGTGATTAGCTCTTTAAAAATTCAGAACGAACTTATTTTAATTCCTATTTATCGCGTCCACTATTCCCGTTTCTGTAGTTTCAAGACTGCCTTTATTGGTTTCTAATATAGCATTAGCTGCTGTTTTCATTTTCGCTCTGAGACTGCTATCTGACATTAGTCTTTTTATTTCAGTTTTAAGCGCGGGAGCGTCATTTACAATAGACATTCCGCCATTTTCTTCAAACTCTCTAACAATATCCTCTATATTCTCAATAAAAGGCCCCATAATAATTGGACATCCGGCACGGACTCCCTCCAACATATTGTGTCCTCCCAAGGGAACCAAGCTGCCTCCTACAAAAGCAACATGAGCGCAGCAGTATATAGAGGGAAGCAATCCCATTTCATCTATAATTAGAATATTCTTATCAGCAGAAAGAGAATCAGTTTTGCTGAAAAGCTCCGGATTATAGCCATGTCGCAGAGCCATTGAATTAACCCGGCTAATACGGTTCATGTGCCTTGGGGCTAATATGAGTAACAAATTTGGGAATAAAAATAGCAAGTCATGGAAAATCCTTAAAAGAACATCTTCTTCACCTTCATGAGTGCTTGCTCCGAGCAACACTGTCCGATGTCCTACAAGAGCCTTAGCACTTTCGACCGACCCGCTATTGATATTCGGAAGCGCTATATCGAATTTTAAATTGCCGGTGACCTCAATATTACTTTTCTTGACGCCCAAAGAAATAAAGCGATTTTTATGACGAAGCGTTTGCACTCCGCAATAGTCTAAGGCCTCAAACATACTTTTTGTCCAAAAACGAATATTTCGGTACGTCCGCGCAGAACTTTTAGACATCCTTCCATTTACAAGGAGTATCTTTATTTTTTTAGCTTGGCACTCCGCAATCATATTGGGCCATAATTCCGTTTCAGATATAATCAGAGCCGTAGGATTATTATTTGAAATAAATCTTTTTATTGCTCCCCTAAAATCAAGTGGAACAAAAGCAGTTTGCACCCTGTTTCCCAGCAACTGTTGAACGCGTTCCTTACCAGCAGGGGTAGTGCTTGTAACAATGCACTCGAAGTTTCTCTTTACGAGATTGTTAATCAAAGGATAAGCCGCTACCGCTTCTCCTACTGAGACCGCATGTATCCATATGCAATCACGTGTACTATCTTTTCCCTTAAAGAATCCAAATCTCTCTTTGAAAGAGGTGCGATATAGTGGTTCTCGAAAAGACTTAAAAACGAGACGGCTGAGGATAAAAGGTAAAATCAAGATAAAAATGAAATTATAAATCGATAAAAACAAGTTAACTCAGTCTATTTTTTTTTTTAGGATAACCATAGATTGCAATTAGTGCCAGATAGAGTGAAAACAATACATTGATGGATTGAAGAATGCATACCTATTTAATAAGCATAGGGAACTATTGACTTGAACACTCAAAAAGTTGATTTTGCTATTGTTGGAGGTGGAGCAACCGGTCTTTGGTTGAATGTTCTCCTAGCAAGAGCTGGATTTTCTACCATAGTAATAGAAAAGACAGCTTTAGGAGTGCAACAAACTTTGGCCTCGCAGGGCATGATTCACGGTGGGGTTAAATACTCTTTAAGTGGTTTCGCCAACGACCATTTTTATACCTTAAAAAACATGCCTTCGCGCTGGGCGAAGTGCCTATCTGGCGACGATCCGGTGGATCTGAGAAACGTAAAAATCTTAAGCCCTATGTATTATATGTTTTCTGACGAAAGTCTTTCCTCCAGATTATTAACTTTCTTAGGAAGCCAGTTGCTTCGTGGGCATATTTCGCGAGTTAAGCCCGAAGACTTTCCTGAAGCTTTCATTAGCTCCAGGTTTAAGGGCGATCTTTATGCGCTACGAGATATAGTTATTGATACAAGGTCTTTAGTCGAAAATTTAGCCAAAGATTTTGAGACAAGGATTGTAAAAGGGTCACCGGAAATCGTTCGCTATCAGGGCAAAATCGCTAGCCTAATTGTCAATGGTGATTATCGTATTAAAGCGGAGAAATATATCTTGGCGGCTGGGATCGGGAACCAAGAAATTATAGACGCTCTTGAGATACCAGTAGAGATGCAAAACCGTCCCCTGCATCAAGTAGTGATTAGAGGAAAAAATCTACCAGATCTTTTTGCACACGCCATCTCAATCCGAGATCTCAGCAAGCCCAGAATAACTTTCACTACCCATATAGTTGGGGACTACAAGTATTGGTATCTAGGTGGTAAGCTTGCAGAAACAGGGGTTGAGAGATCGCGTCTAGACCAGATAAAGTTCGCCAAAGAGGAACTGCATAAGATTATACCTTGGGTAGATTTCTCTGAATGTAAGTTCTCAACCTTTAGAATCAATCGAGCTGAACCCAAGTCAAAAAGAAACCTAAAACCAGCCAAACCTTTTGTTAAATTCCACGAAAATACTATAGTTTGTTGGCCAACAAAGTTAGCATTAATGCCAACACTCGGAGATGCTGTTTTGAGCAATGTCTTTACCAAGCCCTCCGCAAATAATGATTTACTCCCCGCGGAAAAACCAAAGGTTGGAGAAATCCCTTGGATATAACTCTTGGAAATACAGGTCTGAAAACACATAGAATTTCGTTGGGATCGGTAAAGTTTGGTCGTAACACCGACGTCAAATATCCTGAGAAATTTTTAATACCAAACCAAAAGCAAGTATCGAATCTTATTAGTATCGCAGGAGAAATGGGTATTAATTTAATAGATACTGCTCCAGCTTATGGAGAAAGTGAAAAAAAAATTGGAAAAGCGATTTCAAAAAGTCGAAACAAATGGATTATCTCAACGAAAGTAGGAGAAAAATATGAGAATAAAAAATCCTCTTTCGATTTTTCAAGGACTGGTGTTTGGAACAGCGTTCATCAAAGTTTGAATAATTTAAAGACAGAGGTAATCGATATTTTATTGATTCACGCAAATGATAATGAACTAGAAATCATCAATAATTCCGACGCAGTAGAGACTTTAACCGACATAAAGAAAAAAGGGCTTGCTAGGAATATCGGTATGTCAACCAAAAGCCCCGATGGGATCTTGGCGGCTCTAGAATTCAGTGACATTATCATGGCGACACTCAATTTGGAGGATTCATCTAATTTGGACGCAATAAAGCAGGCCCATAAAAAAGGATGTGGGGTTTTGTTAAAAAAGATTTTTGCCAGTGGGAAATGCCAAATCAAAAAGAGTTTAGAATTCGTATTCAAACATGAACTGGCTCACTCGGCCGTGATAGGAACAATAAATAAGGGACATCTGGCAGAAAATGTTAACTTAGTTTCGAAATTGTTTTAAAGATCTCGAATTTTTTCCACCAGTTTACTCGTAGAGCAGTCTTCAACAAAACTCAACACTTTCACAACGCCACCAGAAGCCCTTACATGATCGGCGCCTAGGACTTGATCTACTGAATAATCTCCTCCTTTGACTAAAACATGAGGAGAAATCATTTCTATTATATATTCTGGTGTATCTTCATCAAAACAAACCACCCAGTCAACAACTTGGAGACTGGCGATAATTTTCATCCGTCTATCAATCGAATTAATTGGTCGACCTTTACCTTTCATTCGTGCAACAGACTCGTCAGAATTCAATCCAACAATCAGCTTGTCGCCTTCTTTCTTTGCTTCTTCTAAGTAACTAACGTGTCCCGCGTGTAAAATATCAAAGCAGCCATTGGTAAAAACGATACGCTCTCCTTTTGCTTTTGAATCACGCACAGCGGCGAGAAGCTGTTCTGGAGACATGCCCCCCTGATTGTAAGTTTTCTTTTCTATCAGGGAGACCTCTTCTCGAAGTTCAGGTCCAGATATGCTGGTAACGCCAAAATTTCCTACCACTATTCCCGCAGCAATATTAGATAAGCCCACCGAGTCTCTTAACGTAAGACCAGATGAAATCGAAGCACCCAGCACCGAAATTACAGTATCGCCAGCACCAGACGTATCATAAACATCTCGTGTTCTTGCAGGAAAATGTGTCTCTGTTGCTTTTTCTACTAAAGTCATTCCATCCGAAGCTCTGGTAACAAGCACTGCGGCCCAAGAGAATTTCTCTAAAAGACTCCTCACTTTTTTTATCATCTCTTTTTCGTTATCCCACTCGCCAATAGCGTATCGGAGTTCATTTATGTTTGGTTTTACTAAAGTTGCCCCTTGATAAAGAGAAAAATCTTTGTGCTTCGGATCTACTAAAATGGGAATTTTTCTGGGGACATATTCTTTGATAAAAGCCTGCGGGTCAGTCAGGACTCCCTTGTCATAATCTGACAATATAACCGTGTCTATCCCATCAAAACATTTAGCTGCTCCTAATAAAGACTCTGTAGAAATATCAAAATTTTCTTCAAAATCGGCTCTAACAATTTGTTGGTTCTGACTGACTACTCGAACTTTTATGGTAGTTGGCATAGAAGGATCCTCAACCAATGCAACATTGATATCAGAGGCCTTTAATTTCGCTCTAAGCTCCCTAGCACCAGCATCCGATCCAGTGGCAGCGACAAGACAACTTTCAGCGCCAAGCGTGGAAATATTTAAAGCCACATTTGCTGCACCACCAAGCCTATCCTCTATTTCTCTTACTTCAACAACAGGAATTGGAGCCTCGGCGGATATACGCTGAGCAACTCCATGCCAATATCTATCTATCATTGCATCTCCAATAGTAAGAACTTTGGCGGTGTCGAACTTGGGAGATCTCATAACTGATTCCATTTTTTAACTCTGACTATATTATCATTTATTTCCTTCAGAGAGTGAAAACTGCTAACGTGAAACCTGTGGAATCTTATCCTTACTTTACTTACAAATTTATCCACCCAAAGTATTGGATAAACTGGATTGTGATTGCTTTATTGAGCATGATTTGTCTCTTACCCAGAAGAAGCAGAACAGCTTTCGGAGCTATCATTGGGCTTCTCGCTTTCGTTTTTGCAAAAAGAAGAAGAAGAATTGTCGAAAAAAATCTGCGTATATGTTTCCCTGAACTGACAGATAAAGAAGTCAAGAAAAAGATCGTTAGAAATTTCAAATCTTGCGGAACTGCTATATTAGAAACCTTTGAGGCATGGATTTTTCCTTGGAGAGATTACGAATCTCTAGTTGAATTCGAGGGATTAGAATTGTTAGCAAAGGCCGAAGGGAAAGGTCAAGGTGTGTTACTAATTGGGAACCACCTCTGCTCGCTAGATTTGTGCGGCGCAGCGCTCAGCAAAAAAATTCCATTTCACGTGATGTATAAAAGAAACAAAAATTTACTTATCAACACGATCATGAATAGTGGCAGGGAGAAAAACTTCGAATCTATTGTTGAGCGAAAAAATATTCGAAGGGTCATTAAGATCCTGCGACAAGGTTCAATTATATGGTACGGACCAGACCAAGATTTCGGAGCAAAAAATTCTGTCTTTGTTCCTTTTTTTGGTTTCCCAGCAGCTACAATTACGGCTACGTCACGAATTGCACAATCCACAAAGGCGAATATCATATTTATGAGTCAATATCGTAAAGACAACGGCCGTTACCTTGTTAGGCTATCTGGTTTGTCGCAGAATTTTCCCTCAAAAGATATTCCTGCAGATTGTGAGCTTATTAATAAAAAAGTGGAAGAAGCTATTCTATTGGCACCAGAGCAATATTGGTGGCTCCATCGAAGATTCAAAACTCGTCCGTTTGGGGATGAAAAAATATACTGAATTAACAGGTTATCAAGTTTTTGAAAACAGTGTTGCAACCGACGATAAGGATCTTATTGAGTCAAACATTTTGGTTTGACTGAAATCTTCTTCGAGCACTTCGCGCCCCTTCTTAGAAGACCTCAATATGTCTTCTGGTGTTTTTTTTCTGATAATTCTCATTGCAGTCGTTAAATCCTCTTGATCTTCAGAACGATAAATGTGAGCAAAATCTGACACAATCGACATTGGACCTGGGGAATCCGCGCAAATAATTGGAACTTCCGCAAACATAGCCTCTAACAAGACAACCCCAAACTCCTCTTTTTCGGTTGAAGAGAAAATGAAGCAATCGAAAGCTTTAAGATAGCGATGGGCCATTTCTATTTCTCCTAAAAAATGGACCTTGCTTTCAATTCCTAAATCCCGTGCGGTTTCTTTTAACTCTCTTGAGAGTCTGCCATCACCTATAATAATTAAATTAGACTCGTCTTTAATTTTAGAAAAAGCTTTAATTAAGGTCTTGTGATTTTTTTTCTCAACTAGGCGGCCAACGGTACCGAAATAATAATTACTGTTCGACAGCCCTAAACTTTTCAACGCATCGCCTTTGTCTAATAATGTTGGTTTGAAATATCCTTGTTGAACAAAATTAACCCTTCTCCGCCCCTCACCGAGCCGCTGTTTTAAGTAATCACAGACGGGTGGCGAAACGCCTATTAGCTCAACGTTTTTCTTCCAAAAAAGAGAAAATAAGAATCGGGATTTACGATCTAAAAAACCATAGTGATGAACCACCCCAAGAACAAGTTCGATTGAGAAGAAGTAGTTTAGAATTACAGCAATAAAGAACGGCTTATACCTATGACTGATAACTATATTTGGAGAAATGACTGCTATTAAGCTCTTCACTTTCAAGATTGCTCGGACCTTTAACCCTTTGAGAGACTGAGCGCTAAACTCCAGGAAATAAACGTCACCGTAAATTTCATTAGAGAATCTTTCGTCTCTTGCCCCCTTGAGAACGACGGTTGTTACATTGCAACCAGAAAAACTCTCCGCATAACTCTTCGCTACTAGCTTAAAAGGGGGCTCTAAATCATTTACGATTTGGAGGACTCTTAAATTTTTTTCCATGAGCTATATCTCGAACGTTCAAATTTTATTTTATGAAGAGGTTAATCTAATAGATCCATTGATTTCAAATGATGAAGAAAGGTGTTTCGTAGCTTCGGATGATTTTCCCAATTTTTAAAAAACCTCGCGATTTCCTTTCTAATGTGGATTCGATGGTTCTTAGTTTTCCGTACTTCAAAAGTCGAATCTAAATCTATGATACAAGCACTGTCATCCTCGATAAGAAAATTCTGTGACTTTAGATCCCCATGAACTAACTGATTATCAAAAAGTGCCTTTAGCAAATTAACTATAAATAAAGGTTCTTTCCCAAACTCTTTTTTTCCGATCAATCTCTCGGCTGGATAACCGGAGCAATACTCTGTTATTAAATAAGCCTTGCCGCGCAGGAGACCGAATCTCTCTTCTATTAAAGCTATTGGATAAGGTGTTTTGATTCTTAAGCTAGTCAAGAGGTGCCCATAACGCCAAGATCGAGAGGCTCGCGTTCTTCTGAAGAGTCTTGAGATACGATGGAGAATAGTCTTCATGTTGTATCGCTTAACAACAAATGGACCCATGGTTGTAATAATTAATGACACTGTGTTGGTATTGCCCTCTTTTAGTTTGATACCTCTATCAATCTCAAAATCTAGATTATTGATTAGTCGGAGCATTGTCGGAGTTTTATGTGTCCTTGCAATTGCAGTGAAACGAAAAAAACTCTTGTTCACTGACACCTCTGAACAGTCCCGAAAAACTTTTTTCATGTACTTCTTGAGGTTCTTTTGTCGAAACCGTTTAACATAGTTAAAAATGATCTTATTTTGAGATTCCTTGAAGTGTTTATCTCTGCATGAGAGATAATGTCTTGTCGACTCTATTATCTCGGATTCATTAATTTTCTTAATGTGGGAGAAAAAGAGTGCTAGCGACTTAAGACTCGGTGATCTATCAAGATAACCTCTGTCTTGACGATATATTTGCTGCCCGTCAATGACGAAAATTTTTCCGTCACTGATCAAAAAGTTCTCAGGGTGAGAATCCCTTTGATCTAAGCCAAAGTTGTGAAGGCGAGCTAGAATTTCCATCATTCTGAAAAGAAGAGCAGTCCTCTCCCTTGAGGAGCTTACGCTCTCAATAGCCGCCTCAAGACTTAAAGATTCTTTCAACAATCGGAAGACAATAACTTTTCCGGAACCCAATGGTGACACACCGGTTCGCAAGATATGGGGCGAGGCTACACCAGATTTTTTTATCGCTTCTAAACCTTTTATCTCTTTACTAAATCTCCGTTCCGCAAATGGTCCAAAGAAGATTTTAAGAATTACTGACTCTTCCCGCAGGTAACCCCTAAGCACAAGTCTTTTTCTCGGTAAAATTCTCAACACCTCCGTGATGCGAAACCTCATTCTTTCCGAGTTAGGACCGTGGAGGATCATGGAAAAGGGTAAATCGATTTTTCTTCCAGAACTCTTTAAAACTTTTATACTCACGAATAAAGATTCTTGAAGTAACTTCCCTATCTTGACAGGAATTTTCTTGTGGTGCTTAAGGTAAAGTTTTCGGGCTCTAGCTAAACTTCCAACCCAAAGCTTTTTATCTTTAAGTGCTTCCTTTAACGGCTTACCTGAATATTCGCGGACGAATCGGAGGAGATCTCGACGGCTAAGTCCCTTAGAGAGGGAGGAGAAAAGAAGACTCCCTAAATCCTTTATTAGCCATCTTAGAGGGACTTTTTCTCTTACTTGGGCGCGATGAAGATCGATCAAATGCAACACGGGACCGTTTGATATATCTTGGTCCATCAGAAAATGACACAGGTAGAAATCCCTGTGGTTTATACCAGCAAAGTGCATTTTTTGGGTTAGCTTTGCTATTTTTTTTATCAACTGTCGCTTAAAAAGAGCATCGTTTGTTGAGAAATACTCTAATGAAACTTTATTTTCTAGCGCTTTCGAAATTAACATCGATCGATGATTTAAAAAGGTGACGCCGCGCTTTGCATACAAAAAAGGCTCTATCGTAGGGATGTCTTGCAACTGAAGAGCCCTTATAGCTCTCCATTCAGCTTCAGCTCCAACGCTAGGGATTTGACCGCGGATCAGATCACTGAAAGCTCCTTGCCAAAAAAATGATTTATGGATTTTAACGAAATATGACTCCTGCCCAACCCTGATTCGAGAAGTTTTTCTGTTCGCGACTTCACGGAAAATCACTTCTACTAATTTTTCTTGCCAGGAGAACGGATCGTCATTGACTATGGCTTCAGCGAGAGCCGGATTTACAAAGTCGTTGTTCTTTTTATGATCCATAAATATTAGAAGGCTTTTTTAAACTTTTATTCGTGATCAGCGCCAAAAGATTCCGATTTTGTTACGTTACGAGCTAATTTCTTAACAGCGAATCCGTGTATTATATTGGCTGCTTTTCTGTGAAGTGAAGTTATGTCTATTTGATTAAGAAACCCTTTACTTTTTTCTAACCAATCCTCTTTGTCAATATTCTCTAGAAGCATTTCTAATGACCGATTAAGAGCGTTTTGCTTGAAAGGCAACGAGACAACATGTCCCATGCCCGACTCAACAACATAGTTTGAGTAACCGCAATTCTCGGTTGTCAAAACGGGGGTCCCTGAAACTATCGCTTCTAAAATAACTGTTCCAGTGTTTTCATCAAGAGCGGGTAAGATAAGCAAGTCCGCGGCAAATAGGAAGTCGCTAACATTGGTTTTGCCACCAAGAAAAGAAACCCGTTTGGAGATAAATAAAAAAAAGGAGAGAATCCGGAAATAAATTGGTTTGTCTTGGCCCACGACAAGGAATTTAGTCTCTCGCCGAATATCCCTATTGAGTGATCTGAACGCCTTTAAGGCTCTGGCAAGCCCTTTTTTCTTAAAACCAGACCCAACAAAAAGGAGCAGTTTTTCTTCAGGACGAATGTTCAGCTCTTTTCTAAAATTTAATCGAAGCAATTCTACATTATTCGGCGGAAATTTATCTTCAGAAATACCAGGCGGCAAAAAATGCATTCGCTCCGAGGAGGTTTTATAGTACTTTTCAAAAAATATTTTTTGGTATTCTGAGATCATAAGGATCTCAGTTTTGCTCTCCCTACCAAAAACGGCTTTTTCATATTTAGAGAAATGGCGATACCTTGGAAGAAGTCTGTAGAATTTACCTCTTTGATTTTGCGCAATTTCTTCGAAGCAAGAATCTCCAGCGTAGTAAATATCTAATTCAGGAATTTTATTAATTCCCACTACCGCATCAACCGGGTTTTTCGCTAAATCATTTCTTACCCACTCACTATAACGACGATAAAGGGTATGCCTCGTTATCGCATAGACAGGAACTAAAACTAAGTCAAAATTACAAGGCACATCGCCAACCCACGCTAACGTGTAGACCCTGATTTGACTCCCTAGCTTTAATGACTGACGAGCAATTTTTAAAAAGTCTCTTTGTATCCCTCCATAAGGGAAATATTTAAAAATACAAAATGCAAGCTTTGGTGATTCCAATTCTTGACTCTTTATCTCAATATTTGCTTTAGTGCTCTCCAAACTCGCTCCGGGGTCAACTGCTCATAGCAAGGAAATTGATGGCCGTTATAGTTTGATTTTTCCTGATATGAACACTTTGCACAATAACATTGAAGATTAATACTTTTTTTATTAGCAGCCGACGGACTCACGAGCCCGGTAAGTTTAGGATCTGTCTGCCCAAAAATTCCGACACTGGGAACTGAAAACGCGTTAGCCAGGTGCCCGAGACCCGTGTCCACCGAAACCGCTGCTGCACAATCACTTAGCTCGTCCATCAGGCTCTTGATAGAAGTATCTGCAAGAATCTTGGCTTTCCCACTCGAAATTAAATGAGCGCGGTCCACCTCTTCAGGGCCTAGAGCGGGGATGATCACTTCCCATTTTTTTGAAATTACTATAGAAACCAATTCTCTCCAAAACTTTTCAGGCCATTCTTTCTTTCTTGAGGTAGTCCCGTGAAAAAAAATCACTTTTTTTCTCAGACTATTTTTTTTCCCTAATCCGTAGTCTATTTTTTCTGTTTCTTGATATCCCAATACGTGAGCAAAAAGCGATTTTTGTCTCAATATCGCGTGTGCCTTCTTAGATACTTCGTATGATTTTGTGTAAAAAAAAGACGCCGCTTTTTCTCTACTACTTTTAAGGTCAAAACCGACACGTTCACCCCGAGATAACATAGTTAAAAGTGCGCTTTTTAGGAGCCCCTGGGAGTCAATAATCAGGTCGTAGTCTGTAGAGCGTAATTTTCTCAAAAAAGATGGAAACTCAATCGCGGCCAGCGAGAGACTTCTCCTCCATTTTCTCAAACTGACAGGAATAATCTTATTGATGGACGGGTGAACTGAAGGGACTGAACAGAACGATTCTTCAACCAACCAATCAAACTGAATTGAAGGCAAAAAATGGGAGGCCTCGGTTACTGCGGGAAGAGCATGAACAATATCTCCCAGAGACGAAGTTTTAACGATCAAAACTTTCATTTCTGCTGCCAGAGGAAACCTTTGCAAAATACAACCAAATACGAGTTCATAAGAGATCGTTCAAGGCTTCTTTTACCTCCTCGGGAGATATCTCATACAAAGATTTATCATAACCATCAGCTCTATCGCCAACCCTCTTTTTGCTGAAACCACTAAATTTTTTTATTAATCTTGCGGAATCGCTCAATGGAGGAGTATAAGTCGGACTGGTTGGACCATAAAGAGCGACCATCGGAGTTCCTAAAGCAGCCGTTACATGCATAAGCCCTGAATCATTAGTTAACACTAATTTCGAGATAGACAATAGATCTAATGCATCCAGAATAGACGTCTTTCCCGTCAAATCAAAGAGATATGTTTGTTTCTCACAAAGTGTTTTTTTTATTTCTGCGGCTACTTCCGAATCTTTGTCAGAACCAAGAATTACTGTGTTCCACCCTAACTTAAGATAATGATCAACTACAACAGAAAAATGGTAGGTA
>MDTA01133305.1_pt1 | contig 52772 bp, 48 predicted proteins | sample 811151 | NCBI WGS metagenome assembly MDTA01 (sample SAMN05326648, study PRJNA326480) | marine metagenome | isolation source: seawater | place: Indian Ocean: South | collected 2010
ACTACTACTACTACTACATCAACTACTACTACAACTACTACTACAACTGTGGTTAGTTCTCAACCAGACAACCCTGGAAACACAAAAAATTGTGGAGATTTTTCAAATTACACTGAAGCAAAGACTTGGTTTGATACTTATTATCCATACTATGGTGATGTTGGGGATCTAGATAGGGACGGCGATCTAATCCCTTGTGAATCTTTACCTGGGGCACCATAAAATTTTGATAATCTAAAAGAAATGAATTAATTTATTTTTCAGAATATTTTTCAATAATATTTGAGTAATAGTACTTATCGTAAGGAATAAGAACTTTGTAGGTGTAAATATTTCTTAAATAAATTTTTTGTTCAGATTTTGTACAAGTTGTATTTATTAAACAATGAAATCCTTTTGGGGTAGTGCCATATGAATTTTTTTTAACTGAATATTCTTGATAGGGTATCTGAAATTTACTATAGAGGTCTTTATTGTAGTTTGATAAAGATAAATAGGAATCTAACCTAACAACAAAAAATGCAATTAAAAGTACGAGAATAAAATTATTAAATCTAAATTTTAAGATGCGATTTTGAAAGTAATTTTTTAAGTCTAAGTACCTAACAAAGGTTATAAAATAAAAACTCATTATGAAGCCGGGTAAAAAACGATAATTTGGAAATAATAAAAACCAAAGAATTAGTGAAAAAATATTATAAATAAATAGGGTTTTGAAATGAAAATCAAATTTACCAATATCCAGTGATGAATTAAAAAATTTAATAAAGATAAATAAGGTAAAAGAAATTATTAAAGTAGTAAGTAACATATTCATTAAATAAGACTTATTGTTTGGTAGCCAAAAGTCAAAAACCCAATTAAACGATGTTAGATCAAAATTATTTACAACTGGATCTCTATTGTTTGCAGTGGCTATTGTAGATAAATATTTTGCTATCAAAGTATTTGACCAAATCAATCCATTAAAACACGTACCCTGAACAGGATAAATTAGGCATGTTGACACAACTAAACTTTTAATTACCCACAATATATTGATCAAAATAATTATCTTATTATTTATAAAATGCCTTATGTTGATTTGATATCTGTATCTGAATATGAAAATAAATAGAGGTAAAAATAAAATATAACCAAATGATCTGATTTGAATTAATAAGGTAATGGAAATTAATAAAATGTTAACTTCTAAGGGTTCTTTAAAATTATTTCTAGAAAAGTAATAAAGAAAAATAAAGCAAATAAAATAAAGTATTCCAAATGATGAGTCAAATTTTCCAATTTCTTGTATGAAATAAAATCCGTTTCTGCCACCACCAAAACCAAAATTATCTAAAAAACCAATAAATAAAATTAGAACTGACAGATTTATAAGTTTCAAATTTTTTGATTTTAAAAAACTATACAAAATATTAAAAAAATTGCTTAAAAAAACTAGATTAATTATTTGAATAAAGACAAAGTTATTCTCTACCCATAAAATTGAACTTAAATATTCAAATATTGACAAAATACCATAATGTGGTTCTAAATTAGCCAATCCAAAGATAATTTTCTCATTTCTTATCAAATTTTGATTTAAAAAGTGATAAGCGTAGCCATCTAAACTTCCATTATTATTCAAAAAAGAAAACGAAAATAAAAATGAACTGCTGATTGAAATAATATTAAATTTAAGATATTCCATTACATTTTTTAATTGGAAGAGTAAAAGTATTAATACAGGTACCAGCACATAAGATAGCTTTACTCCGGTAAACAAATTCAAAATAAATATATAATTTCCCAAAACAAAAAAACCAGCAATAAAGTAAAAATAATTTATAGGAATTGACTTTAAAATTATAAATTGTTTTGAAGTAGTTTTTAAAAATTTTTTTGAATATAATCTTCCGATAAAATAAATTACCAATAATAAAAAATTGTAAGTTGCTAAAAATTTAAAGATATTAAGCATATTAAGGATTTTAATCTAAAAAAAATAACGAAATTTTATAATTCCAAAAATATACAAAAAACCATCTTTAAATTTAATTTTTTTTCCTTCTCTATAAGATCTTCCAGAATAATTTATTGGCACCTCAACTATTGAGTCATTAAACTTTAGGAATTTAGCTATTAATTCAATTTCAAAAGTAAAACCAAGCTCTATTATATTTACTGAATTAAAAAACACTGATGGCATCATTTTGTAACATGTAGCAACATCTGAAATGTTTTTCTTAAATACAAAACTGAATATTTTTGATATAAATTTATTTGCAAGATAAGTTCTTTTATACTTTGTTGTTCTGTTCTTGTTTCCAATAAACCTTGACCCTAAAATCATTGCATTCTTTTTTTGATTAGCTGCTTCAAACATCTCAACTAGATCTGTTGGATAGTATTCCAAATCTGCATCATGAATTACTGTATGTGAAGTTTGTATGTATTTTTGAGCCAGCTTAACAGCACCACCTTTACCTGTATTATGTAAATTTTTTATAACTTTTATTTTTGTATATTTTTCTTCCAGTTTTTCAGCTATTTTTAGAGAATTATCTTTTGAGTTGTCATCAATTAAAAAAATTTCTTCAATAAAGTTAATTTCTAATAATCTTTCAACTGACTGCTTTAAATATTGCTCTTCATTAAAAAATGGAACAATAACAGAAAGAGTTATTTTATTTAGACTCATTTTTTATATAAACAATAATAACCTAATACTGGAGGTGTTAGCTAGCCTATTATCAAGTGATGAGAGGTATTGTTTACTAATGCTTAAAACTTTATTTTCATTTGAGTGTAGGTCTATAAAGTTTTGATATCCAAGTGATTTTAATAAAATATAAAATTTTTCTGAGTCTATATCTTCTGATATATAAAGAAGTGGTGAGTATGCAATAACCAAAGGTGGCGTGTTTTGAAATAAATCTTTACTTCCATTTATAATTTTATACTCAGAACCTTGAGCATATAGCCAGTAAATTGGTTTGTCTAAATCTTTATAATCTATTTCATCACTAAGCTTTGTAGTTTTTACTGAAGCAAGAGAGCTTTCGGATAAGCTATTGATATTTGTATACATATTTTTTGTACTCGTGTTTAAATTTCTTGTATTTAGGGCTGCAGCGGAATTGTTATTGAAAGTATACATTTCAATATTTTCAGTTTTATCTGAGACAAATAATTCTTTAGCTGTTACAGTTTCATTGATTTGATTTATATACAAGTTCATTTTTAAAATTTCAAAGTTTGCCCTAATTGGCTCAAAAGCATAAGCTTTTTCTAAGTTGAATTTTTTGACCGCTGGAACAACTATATTTCCATAATGCGATCCAACCTCAACTAAAGAATTTACTTTGTAATTTCTATATTTTAAAATTTCAAATGCTTTACAAAATTCTTTGTATTGGGGAAATGATTTATTTATGAAAATTTTTTTTGAATTTACATAATCATTTGTATTTATAATAAAATTTATTCCATCAACATTTAAAAAAATTAACTTATTATTTGGATAAAGATAAAAAGATAAAGTTCTAAATATAAAAAATTGATTCAATAAATTTTTCAAATACTTAAGGGGAGCTAAAAAAATTAAAAATATTTTTAATATTAAAATATACAGATTTTTTAAAATCAGATTTTCTTTCAAATTTTTATACATACTCTAAGATTTCTTAATTACTTTCTTTTTGAAATTTATAACTTTTTGAAATAATTAATAAATACACTACTAAAAAACTATAAATATATCTTATAGGAGATTCTAATTCCATTTCTCTCCAGGCAGAAATATAAAGAAGAAATACAAATATTATATTTAGAGTTGCTGCAAAAAAATATAGATTTAATTCCAGATTTACTCTATTCGTATAGGCTGCGTAAATATAAGATGCTAGGGTTGCTATTAAAAGATAGGTCATAGGTTTATCAATATATAAATTTTTTAAAATTTCGAACATATTACTAATATTTAAATCTCTTAATAAAAACAAGTCAGCTATTGTATCCAAAAAATCAATTTGTCTTATGTGGTGCTCTCTGGGTAAATCTGAAAAATATGTTAAATATGAAATTTCATTTATTATGAAGGAGAAAAGAAGAAAAAGTGAACTATTCCTGTATTTTTTAGTAAATAAAAATAATAAAAATAAAATTAAAATAATTACCGAAAAAAATTGTTTCGTATAGTACACAAAACTTAATATAAAAAATATGAAACTGTTTTCAAAATATGATGCTTTGTCTGCACCGAACAAAGTAATTAAAATTCCTGCTAATAAATATCCGGCAATTCTCTCACTCATTAAGGATGATGTAAACAAAAATTGTAGCCAAGTACTGTTCATTATTAACAATGTAAAAAATAAACAAATAAAAATCTTATTATTCTTTGAAGTTTTTAATTCAAAAAATAATAAAAGAGTTAACCAATAAAATATAAAAGAACTACTTAAAATAAATCTGTATTTTTCTAAGCCAAAAGATATTTTAAAAATTAATGCGTCAATGTAACTCATGAACTGCGGGTAGCCTAACATCACTGGATTTGATACAGAGTATTTGTAACTATTTTCGTAAATATTAGCCGTGTTAGGATAGAAAACATTTAAAACATCCATGGTTAAATTTGCATTGATAGTCATTAGATTTAGATTTTGACTATTAAACAAGTACATTATTAAATAGCTCAAAATAATTCCAGAAAGTAATAATCTATTTTTTAAATAAAAAAAATAATAAGCAAACCATAAAAAATTAGTAACAATAAATGTAATGTTAAGGTTCATATTTTCATAGAAAAGTAATGCAATTACTTCGACTACAAAAAAACTTATTAGATAGGATATGATGCCAATCGTAATGGTCATGTTTTTATTTATTGATTTAAAACTAAAACCAAGTATGAGAAAATATAAAAATATTAAAAGTGAAGATATTAAATCATAAAATGACAAATGTTCAAATTTATAATTACCGTCATTAAAATTAGTTAGGAAGTTGATTAGTATCGGAAATATTAATAAAAAATAATAATTTTTTTTTATTAAATCAATCATGATTAATAATATTAATCTAAATTAAATTAACTTATTTAAAGATATTTATAAAAAATTTAATTTCTAAAAAAATGGAACTACTAATACTACTTTTTTAATATTGCCAAAATTGAATAATAAATAAACTTTAGATAGCTATTAAATAATATCAATCTAGTGTGTTTAAAAGACCTAAGAAATTTAATTAATGAATTTTTTCGATTCCTGGATATTATGTGATATGTTTTTCCATATATTTTTTTATAATAATCATGGTAAATAAATGAGAATTCTTCAAATATTCCACCAATATCCCACGGTTTACTTTTTCCAGAGTAATGTATAAAGGTTATATCCTCGGGTTTTTTACCAACATCTATTCCAGCAGTTCTGTAGTTTAATTTCCCATCGATACTTAAGTAATCACCATCAACTAAACTGTTTAATATATCTTGGTCCCAAAATTGGGCCTTATTTTTTAAAATGTCTATTAAATCAATTGCTTTTTTAGAATAATTTTTTGATTTCCAAGTTTCCAAATCTATAAACATAACACCTGCATTAAAGTATTTCTGATTGCTCATGTTTAATCTAAGAAACGGCTCATCATTTTGGTATCTGTAAAATTCATCTGCAAAACCGAGAGTTTTTTCTTCTTTTGTCATTTTATTGAATACATCCTCAATTTCACCGAGCGGGCTAGAAACACAGACTATATCCGAATCTAAATAAACAAGCTTTAATTGATCGTCGTCAAATAAGGAGGAAATGTAAAGCCTGTAAAAGGTTGCAGGGGAAATATGGGAGGTTTCGACATTATAAAATTCTCTATCTGAATTTATTTCTTTAATAATTAAATTTTTCAAATTTTTATGATTCATAATAATTTCTGGAAACGCAAAATTTATGTTGGATGAGTCAAGTATTACATAAACATTAATTTGCTCATCTACATTTTCTAATAAGGAGTAAATTGAAACACAGCCTTGGGTGTTATAGTTACTGTCAAAAGCATAAAGAAAATTTGTGTTCATACCTTAAAAACCCTATATATTAACCTTCTGAGTCTATTAAAAACTTTTAGTTTACTTTTTATAACGTGTTTAAAATCTGCAATAAATCTATAAAGTCTGTAATTGTGATTAATAAGAATTTGGGAATTATTTTCATTAAGATTTGAGTTATCATTTTGAATTCTCTTTTTCCAATATTTAAAATCAAGCTCTTCAAAATTATAATTTTCTTTATCATTTCTAAGATTTTGCAATTTATCAATCAAAAATTCATAATCAATAACTTCGTAATCTTCAACTAGTATCTTTGGCAAAGTTGGAAATGAATTGTAAATTAGGTGTTGTTTAGTGATAGGTATGGATCCACTGTAGAGAGATTCCCAAAATCTATGAGTATCTATACCATTACCCCATGGGGCTAGTGTAAAATTATGATTTGATATTTTACTTTTATATTGCTCATGTTTTAGTGATGCAAGGTCCGTATTAACCCAATCCAATTGGTTAAAGTATGAATACAGGCTTTTTCTATGTTCAAAGTTTGTATTTGGGTTGAAATTCACATAAAGAAGATTGTTTTTTTCATGAAAATAATTGTTTTTTTGAACAAAGTTTGAAAATATTTTTTCATTTAGATTTTTGGAGTGAAAATTTGCAATACCAATAGGTATTGGGATCAAGCCTTCAGCATCATAGTCAACATTGATTGAATACCATTTAGAAATGCAGTTGGGTTTTGAAAGATATATTTTTTTTGTAATTTTTAAGTCGCTTTGATGTGTTATGAGTTTAATATTTTTAAATTTGCATTGTGTATCAAGTACCTTAAATAGCTCTTTTATATATTCTGTTTTACAAAATATTATTTGATTTTCTTTTAGCTCAAACTGTTTCTTTCTTACAAATATATACTCTGTATCACCTATTTGATTATCTACATTATCTTTTAAATTAAGTTCATTAACTTGAGATTTTAAAAACACACCACTGAATATAACATCAGCAATTTCTGCAAATTTAAAACCCGAGATTATTTCAACATTATTTCTCATGTGTCGTAATTTTATATTCTTCTTCGATTATTTTGTCAACTTCTTGAAATTCAAATTGAGAAATATCATTATCTTTATCTGAAAAGGAAGAGTCATTTTTAATAAATCGAATATCGATAAAGTTTTTCTTTAAGAAATATTTTTTTAATTTTGCTTTTTCGGATTCGTCGAAAATAAACAGTAAAACTTTTTTTGTAAATATAAGTTTCAATGGTATTTTTTTTAAGCTTTCTACATTTAACAAAATAATTATTTTACATCTTTTGTCAGTTGTTGTTGAATTAAAGTTATGTTTGTAAAGTAATTTTTCTCTAATACTATTTTTTTCATCAAAGAAAAATAGTATTTTATTTGGCCAATTTTGAATCTTTATATTAAACAGAAATGTATTGGATGGTAACTTGTTTTTTGTTAAGCTCCAATAAGTTATAGAAAGTAGTGATTGGTCATGCCTGTGGTTTGATGAGTTACTGTTTGTTGGAAATATCATGTCTTCGTTTGAAGATAACTTGTTCCATTCCTGATGTAGGTTCTTTGCAAACTGACTATTAAAATTAAAACCTACGACACCAGCCATTAAATTTGTAGATGTCAAAATAAATTGGCTATCGTTTAAATTTAAATCTTTCAACACCGAGGGGTGGGTCCATTGCTTTATATTGCCTGTTGAGTTAAAGCTTGCAAAACCATACTCATAAATAAAAATTTTAAATAATAACAGGTTGTTATGAAACACGGTTGCTGAATCTAACCAGATGAGATAATTAATACCTTCATTTTTAAGAATATTGATAATTTCTGGTTTCCACGCAAAACCACCTATTTTATTTTTATGTTCTTCCAATCTCAGTCCGAAATATTTTGGATATTTTTCAAAAGGAAATTTCCTTACTTCTAATGTTTTGTTTTCAAGTAGCGTTTGATGCTGTTGGCTGCTTAAACCTAGATCAAAAATTATTAATTTATTAAATTTATTTTTTTGTATTCGTTCAAAATTATTAATGAAGTTTAAAAGATAATTGTAATGCTTTTCATCAGAAGCTGTAACTAAGGTGAATTCAATGGAGTTGATTTTTCCAAGATTTAATATATTTTTTAAAAAAATTTTAATAACTAGAGCAAAATCAGAAATATATGACATTATAAATTCATAATACATAAGACACATATAATTTAAACAAATTAAATTACAAATGTAGTTTTAATTTGTTTGATATAAAATAAGCACTGTGAGTACAAGTACACAGAATTATTCGGTTTTTTTTTGCGGATTGTCAAAAAATTGTATAGATACTATTTCTAATAATTTAAATTTCTTAACTTCTTTTTTTAATGAATCAGAGTTTAAATCGTATGCAATTATTGTAGATTCGGACTCAGTAGATGGAACTAAGGAAAAATTATCAAGTTTTAATCTAAATAATAATAATGTAATTTATGAAGATTTTGATAACCTAGAGGAAAAATATAAAAATAGAATTGAGAGAATTCAGCACTCTAGAAACAAATGTATAGACCTTGTTTCAAAAATTGATGATAAAAAAAATATAGTATATATACCACTTGATTTAGATTTAGATTTATTTAAATATACTTCTGTGAAAAAATTTGATGAATTAATAAGGTACTGTTTAAATAAAGACATATCTAATGGTATATTTCCATTTTCTTCACCATTTTATTACGACATATTTGCACTAAGAGCTTCAAATTGGGTAGATATTAATTCTCAATATTGGGTTACAAAATTAAAAAAATATGTAAAACTTGGTAGTTTTATATTTAACTATTTTTTAATTTTCAGATATCAAGTTGATGTTAAACACTTTGAAACAAAAAATATTAAAGTAAGAAGTGCTTTTGGGGGAATTGGAATATATAAAGTAATTAATAATATTCCAAAATATAGTCTATCGCTAAAAAATCCAGAAACTGTATCTGAACATATTAAGTTTAATTACCAGTTTTCAGAATTAGAAATATTAAAAAATTGGATAGTCCCCGCACCAACTGAACATTTAGAATACAGGCTTCTAAATTCTAAAGAAAAAATAAAGTATTTTTTTAAAACCATTTTTTTTGATTTTGTTAAAGAAAAAAAATAAATTTTTTAATCCTATATTGTTTACAGAAATAATTATTTTATCTTGAAGTATTGAAAATTCTAAATGAAGCAATTAAATATATTAACAACTTATATCCATCTTTAAATCTAGAAATTTGTGTTGTTCCATATCTTCTTTCTTTATAGCTAATTGGGAGTTCAACTATTTTTTGACCTGAGTATGCTGCTGAAAAAATCATATCAAAATCACCAAAAGGATCTTTTACGCTAAAGATTTTCTGCCACCGGTACAAGTCATCTATGTTGCTCTTTTTAAAAACCTTAGTTCCACATAGTGAATCTGTGAGTGGTTCATTTATGATTTTACTTATAAAAAATTGAAAAAATCTATTTCCTAACTTATTCAGAAATCGCATCGATTTTTTATCCATTTCGTATACTAATCTTGTTCCATTTACAAAATCTGCACTATTTTTTTCTATAATATGAAAAAAATCAACTAATGTCTCAGGCTCAACACTTATGTCAGCATCTAAAATTGCTATAACTTCATTTTCAACAACTTCTAGTGCTTCCCAAACTGCATTTGCTTTTCCTGTTTGTGATTGAATTACAATTTTAAATATAAAGTTACTATACATATCTGAAATTTCATTCATAACTTCAAGTGTTTTATCTTCAGATTGACCATAAGAAAAAATAATTTCTGTATTTTCAAATTCTGGAATTCTTGATACTAGCTCTTTTAGGTTACCCTCTTCATTTTTAGCGGGTATGATAATTGATTTGGATAGTTTTTTTCCTTTTCGATTTAATGGCCTAAAAATCATGTAAGTTTTTATTCCTAAATTAAACTGGAAAAATAGAACTTCAAGAACTCTATTAATCACTTCACCTATAAAAAGAAATCTAAAAGGGAAAATCTGTTTTGTGTAAAATTTTTGATATTCTAAACCCAAACCATTTGTAATATTTTGAATTTTTTTAAGGTGAATATAAGAATTGTTTTTATTAGAATCTTTAAATTTTAAGTATTCAAAAAATTTAAAAATTAGTGAGTATTTTGAATTAATTGAGCTTACTATCAATTTACCATCATCTGTAAGAGACTCAGTGATTATTGAAAGTAATGTAAAAACATCGTCATGATTTTCTATTACGTCAGTAAGAAGAATTCTGTCGTATTTTTTATTTTTATCAAGGATTGGAATATTGCTTGGATCATTAAGGTCTAATAACAATTTATCACTTTCGGCATTAATAATTTTATTTTTAGAGTCAATATTTAAAATGTGAAGAGAATTTTTATTTTCTAAATATTTTTCGATTTCTATTTTATGACGATGATAAAAAGTTTTGTTTGAAATTTTAAACATATATTTTATATTAGTAAATTACTAGGCTTTACAGACCTAGTTCTTTTTCTAAATATTTATTAAATTCTTTCATATTATATTTTTCATTTATAAGGTTGTATGCGTTATCAGAAATCGTATTCATCAATTCTGTATTATTAAACAAATAATTAATTTTATTTACCCAAAAATCAGGATTATTAGTGGATTCAAATATTATATTTTTATTATCTATAAAATTTTCTTTATCCCAAAACCCATCTGTTTTTGTAATCAATACTGGAATACCCATTGACATTGACTGAAGTGCCACACTTTGCCCAGAAGGTTGTGTGGAGTTTTTTAATGGTAGTATAACCAATTTAGAGTCTTGATAAATTTTTTTTAAATCAAGATCACTCATCGCTCCATCTTTCCAGCTACCTCTTAGGACGGTAACATTAGGTAATTCTAAATCAAGCAATTTTTCATTTGAAGAAACAAAAATAAACTCTTTATCAGACATAAGTTTTGCAATATTAATCAATAAGTCAAATTCTCTATTTCCATCATTTCCAATAAATAAAATTTGATTTTTATTTAAGTTCGTTAAGTCATTACTGTTCCAGAATTTGCAATCAATATGAAATGGTTTGAAAACAAGTTTTTCATGATTTTTTACTTTATTTTTAGCAATGTTGTATTCTTCATTTCCTAAAAAATACAGCTTATCCAAATATCTAACAAGTAAAGAAATCCAGGCATAGTGAAATTTTTTAAAAATTTTAAATTCTATTTTTTTTGAATAAAGACCCATTACGAACATATGAGTTTTTATATTGTATTTTTTTTTGAAAAATATTAAAGGGAGTAACGAAGCAAATCCTGCAGACTCTGATATCAAAATTAAGTTGTCAGTTTCTTTGATTAATTTTAGATTTTTCTTGTTTGCTGTTGAAAAGATATACAGAGGTAAACTAAAAGCTTTTGATAACTTATGTTCAATTTTACTCAAAAAGTTTGGAATATCATTAAATTCAACAATTGAAACATTGTAGTGTTTTTCTTCAAGGTATTTATATCCATAAAAAAATTCTTCTGCGTATTCATTATTATCAACTTTATTTATTCTTCCCCCAGAAAAAATATATGTAATTTTGTTCATTAAAATAACATTAGTGTCTGATATGAAAATTGCTATTTTTTTTACTTATGACTACTCAATGGAAACACTGAGTGGGTCGGGGTTACTTGAAAGAGAGCTAAAGATATATCAAAAGATAAATGAAGTTTATGGAACAGAGTTTATATTTTTAACATACGAGGAAAGTATAGAGACAGACTTAAGCAATTATCCTGAATTTAAATTTATTCCAATTTATAAATATTTAAAAAAATCAAACAACAAAATAATTCGGTTTTTTAAATCGTTTCTTATACCCTTTAAGATTAAATCCGAGTTACTTGAGGTGGATATTCTTTATCAGCATCAATTACTAGGTGTTTGGATCCCTTTTCTTCTTAAAATTCAATTAAAAAAACCTCTACAGGTTAGAACTGGGTATGATGCATATTTATTTTCGTTAAAAAATAAAGACAATTTTTTAAAATCAATATTTTATAAGTATTTAACCAAATTAGCACTTAGGTTCTCTGACTTATATACAGTGACAAGTAAATGTGACAAGGATTTTTTGTCTGAAAATTTTAATAATAATTCTATAAAGATAGTCCCAAATTGGGTTGAAATCAACAATGACCTTCCAGAAACCAGAAACTCAGAAAAAATATTAATGGTAGGTAGGTTAGAAAAACAAAAAAACTATCCTTTTGCATTTGATTTTTTAAAGTCAATTAATAATACTTACGAGTTAGACATTTATGGAAATGGTTCAGAATATTCAAATCTTAAAAATTTATCAACTAAGCAAAACTCTAAAATAAATTTTTTAGGGAATACTACCCATCAAAACCTTATAAAAGAATTTTCTAATTACAATTTTTTTTTAACGACATCAACCTATGAAGGAAATCCAAAATCTGTCTTGGAAGCACTATCAAGTCAATGTATTATATTTGCTTCTAACATACCCAACCATCAAGAACTGATCAAAGATGGTGTTAACGGATTTTTATACTCAGACAAAAAAGAGTTAATTGAAAAGTTTGAATTTATAAAAAATAATTTATCAGAGCAAAGCAAGATTAAAAAAAATTGTCTAATTAGTTTGAGTGAAAACCAGATATTAAAAGTTTCAAAATTGATGTATGAAGACTACGTTTTGCTTGTTTCGTTAAGATAAGATGCCAGAACAAATAATTTCCAAATTCTTAATGCATTAATCCTTGTTTTAATGAAATTAAGTTTGAACAAATATTTTGAACTAATAAATTTTTTTAATTGAGAAGTTTCAATTTCTTTTTTAATTAGTGAAAAATTTTTATAGATCCATTTTTTATAATCAAATACAAAACCTTGTTTTGGTCTATTTAAAAAATCTTGACTAAAGTCATTAGATAAATAATTTTGCAAAGGTAGTTTTTGATTCTTTGAACCAAAATATTCAAAACTATGACTAAAAATATATTCAACTAACTTGTGATCAACTAAAGGCGACCTTACCTCAACAGAGTGTGCCATGGATGTTCTGTCAACCTTAAACATCATTTGATCTGCAAGGTAGTATTTGTATTCCAGTGCTAAAAGTGATTTATAAAGTGGGTCTTCATTGTTCATTTTCATTCTCAAGCTTTGTGGAAGTTGACTAATTCCCAATAGTTTGATAAATTTTGAATCTTCTAGATAAGAAACATAAGCTTCAAAATCATTACTATCTAAAGATTTAAATTTAGAGCCCGTTCCTAAAAAAGTAGGGTAGATTGAATATAATTTGCTAACCACCTTTGATATATAATTCTTATTATTCAAGTGAGTTTTTAATCTGTAATAACCTCCTAAAAGTTCATCACCGCCATCTCCAGAAATTGCTACTTTAAAATTTTTTGAGATTAATTTACTAATATAGTACGACGGAACTATTGAAGGGTCGCCATAAGGTTCGTCGAGGCATTTTATAGCTTCTTTAATTATCTGATTTGATATTTTTTCATCAACAATTATTTCTTCATGGTTGGTCTTATATTTATTAACAACTTCTTGAATATATTTTTTTTCGTTATATTTTTCATTTCCAACTAAAACTGAAAAAGTATTTACTATGTAATTTAAATCAGATAAGTTTTTAACAATAGAAGTTGAATCTATACCTCCAGATAAAAAATTTGCAATTTCAACATCAGCAATCATTCTTTTTTCCACAGATTCTTTAAATAAAGTCTCAAACTCAACTTGACTAAACTCCTTATTATCAATAAAAGAGGACGGATTCCAGTATTCAACACTTTTCTTTATAAATTTGTCTCCCATATAATCAATTTCAAGATAGTGAGCTGCAGGAATTTTAAAAATATCTTTGAAAAGGGTTCTTGGTGCAAAGTTTGTTCCATAAGCTAAGTACTGATCTATTGAGTCTTTATCAATCTCGACTTTGTTCTTTAAATCCAGTATTGACCTGAGGTTTGAAGCAAATAAAATATTTTCTTTAGTTGTGCTTATGTATAAAGGCTTCTGACCAACTCTATCCCTTGCAAGGTAAATTTTTTTCTTCTTTTTATCTATATAAAAAAAAGAAAATTGACCATCTATTTCATTTATAAAATTAATCCCATAAATGCTTAAACCGGCAAACAAAGTTTCTGTATCTGAATGAGAAGTTTGGAATTCATAATTGTGTTTTGCTATCTTTTTTCTTAGTGTGTTTGAATTATAAATTTCACCATTAAACATTATTATTGAATTTTTATCTTGGGAAACCATAGGTTGGTTTGCTTGTGTGCTTAGATCAACTATTGCAAGCCTGTTAAACCATAGGTTATAGTAAATATCTTCTTTGCCTTTAATGTTAGAAATGTTGTCTGGACCTCTACAGTGAGAGTGCTGATTAGATTTTTGTAGTTTAATTTCATCAATTTCATCAAATGAAATACTTCCAGTAAATCCACACATAAGAAAATTATAATTAGTTTAAAGACTTCTAAGATAAAAATTATTTTAATTAGAATAATATTTGTATATGAAAGTATTAGTCCTAGGTAGCAATGGTCTGGTTGGCAGTTCACTTGTGAGAATACTATCTGATAACAAAATATATAGTGAAGTCATTGGGTCAAACAGACAAAATTTGGATCTTTTTGAATTAAATGATGTTAAAAATTTTATAGAAGATAGCCGACCTGATGTGATTATTAATGCAGCTGCAAAAGTAGGTGGAATTTTAGCAAACAATACGTATAGAGCAGATTTTATACTAGAAAATTTGAAGATTAATATCAACCTTCTTGAAGCTTTGATACCTTTTGAGGATATTAAATTAATTAATCTTGGTAGTAGCTGTATTTATCCATTAAATGCTAAAAATCCTATCAAAGAAGAATATATCATGACAGGTGAGCTTGAGGCTACTAATTCTCCTTATGCAATGGCAAAACTTACAGCTATAGAGTTAGGGAATTCACTAAAATCTCAATATGGTCATAAGGTAATTAATTTAATGCCAACAAACCTGTATGGGCCAAATGATAACTTTTCTGACAAAGATAGCCATGTCATTCCCGGCCTAATGGGAAGGATGCATAAAACAAAAATACAAGGTGAAAAAGACTTTGAAGTATGGGGAACTGGAAAGCCTTTGCGTGAATTTTTATATGTAGATGATTTAGCAAATGCTATTTCATTTATTATCGAAAACAATATAGAAGACGAACTCATCAACATTGGTAGTAATCAGGAAATATCCATCAAAGAATTGGTAAATTCTTTGATGGATGTAATAAATTTTGAAGGAAAAATTACTTTTAATAATAATTATCCCGACGGTAATCCTAGAAAATTATTGGACTCATCAAAAATATCTTCATATGGATGGAAGGCAAAAGTTCAAATTGATGAAGGATTGAGGTTAACCTATAGCTGGTATCTCAATAATTTAAATAAATAAAGTCCTTAATCTGTAATAGGATATTCCCATGTTGGCTTCATTAATTTTTTACTAATTAAGACACTTTCTTGCTCAGCAAGTTCAATGTCTGATTCTACCATGACCTTAACTAATCCTTTAAAATCAAGTTCCGGCTTCCAATTTAACAATTTTTTGGCTTTGCTAGGGTCTCCTAATAAATGCTCAACTTCGTTTGGCCTATAGTATTTATCTGATGTCAAAACGTGGTCTTTCCAATTTAGGCCTACTTCTCCGAAGGCAGCCTCTACAAACTCTTGAACTGTATGTGTTTCCCCTGTAGCTAAAACCCAGTCGTCTGGATGATCATGTTCAAGCATCAATTTCATGCCTTTTACATAATCTCCAGCAAAACCCCAATCTCTTTTTGCTTCAAGATTTCCTAGTGTAAGGTTTTTTTGAATACCATGAAAAATACGACCGACTGCTCTTGTTATTTTTCTAGTGACAAAAGTTTCACCCCTCGCTGGTGATTCATGATTAAATAGTATTCCATTAACACAAAACAAATCATACGACTCTCTGTAAACTTTTGTCATTTCATGGGCAAAAACTTTACCAACCGCATAGGGACTTTTAGGATTAAAAACTGAAGTCTCAGATAAAACTGATGAGTCGATTCCGCCATACATCTCTGAAGATGACGCCTGATAGTACTTTATTTCTTTTTTGGAATTTTTAACAGCTTCTAATAAAGTTAGTGGACCTACTGTTGATGTTTGAGTTGTGTAAAGTGGGTTTTTAAATGAAACCGCAACATGAGATTGAGCAGCAAGATTATAGATTTGATCTGGTTCAATATTATTTATTAGATTATTGAGAGATGATGAATCTAGTAAATCTGAATAATAAAGTTTTAATTGATCACTTTTTCCATACTCTGCTATTAATCCATCTATTCTTGATGTATTAAAACTAGACGATCTTCTTATAGTCCCATGTACTTCAAATCCAGACTCAAGAAGGTGTTTAGAAAGATAATACCCATCTTGGCCAGTAATTCCTGTTATAAATGCTTTCATAATTTATGGTTTTCCTCTTTAAGAATTATACGATTATTTAAAGCTAATCCAATTAATATATACATAATTATTGAATAATGAGCATTTTCCATACTTGGGTCAAAAAGTGAATTAAAAATTAGTGGAAACACAATTAGTTTGTATTCAGTTTGATAGGTGTTGTATTTAAATTTTTGAAAAAGGAAGAAGTAAATCAATGACATAAATGAAAGATGAATTATTCCACCTCGAGAAATAATATGAATAATATAATTGTGAACATTTATATTAGTTCCATCTTGTCCAAGACGTTGATCAGAATTCATTGCTGGAATTAGATCGTGATAACCATATCCACTAATTAAATTTTGAGATTTCCACATGTCTTTCAAAACATCCTGCCAAATTTGTAGTCTCCAGTTAAGATTTCCATCTGATGAAAAAATTCTTCCATCTCGAAAATAAAATAAACTAATATTTAGAACAGTTTCCTCATAGACATTGTCATTTATAGTGTTATAACGACTTGTGATAGCAAATTTTATATCATCAGTTATTTCATCATCTACTGATATATCTCTGCTTACAACCCAACTTGATGACAGTGCAAATATAATTAGAGAAAAAACAATCGAAATATAAAAATACTTATCGAGTTTATTTATGTTTTTCTTAAATTCAGGAAAAACAATTATAGAAAATATTAATAAAGACAGAAACGCACTACGACTTTTAACCATAAATAGAGGTGCATACATTGCTCCAATAAGTAGGAAAATTATTAATGAGTTTTGTGAAAATTTTTTCCTTGATAAAAATATATAGAATACAAAAATAAAAGCCAATAAGAGATCTGATCCTTTCGGGTATTCAAATTTATCGGTATAATTTAGAAAAAAGTTTTGTAGATTCTGGCTTATTCCTCTAGTAGAAAAAATATAAATAATGAATAATCCAAAAAAGGAAAAAAAGGTGTCTTCTTTATTAACTACAAAATATTTTTCACTCAAAATATAATACCCAATAATAATAGACCCCAAAGACCAAATGTAAGATGAGGATTTATAAATTAATTCATTAGAAAAGCTTACACCATTTGCTACATTGCTGATAACAAATGAAAGAATCAGCAAAACACAAAGTAAGTTAATTGATTTACTTTCTAGTAAAAATTTCTTTTTAAAGATTGGGACAAAAATAGTAAATACGATAAGCAATACAAATGAACCACCAATTATATACTCGCCCAGCCTGTATCCAAAAAATGTCAACCCTGTAAATGTTCTAGCAAATAGAAAAGTCAAAAAAATAAAAATTTTTATTAATAATGAAAAAATGTATCTCTGTTTTGTATTCAATTTAAGGCTTTATCGTATTGTAATCATATTTATTTTTTTCTAAAAGAGTTAAGATCATTACTAAAGCCCAAACAGATAAAATAGTTCCGTGTATGTCGGGTTCACTTTCCCCTTTAGAGATTTGTATACCGTAGTAATGTGTTTGAGATTTGTTTATATAATATGAAAATCCATCATACTCCTTGTGATATAAAAGTTTTAGATAATCAAGAACATTATTAAAAATATTTATTATTTCTTTTTTCTTGTAACTTGTTTGCTCTGAACATTTGTAAAGAACATAGACATAGTCCACCAAATCACAGCCTTCAAATTCTGGTTTGTTGTCTATACAAAAATCAATAAGTTTTTCAGGTAAATGTATGGGGTAATTAAGCCAATCGAGTCCGGAAATTACCTTCATTGCGCCATTAATAATTTGTCTTGTGCTTTCAGGTTTTTTTTGAAAATATGACCCTGTTTCATAATCAAGTTTATGCTTGATAAAATTTGTCAAATTGTCTTCTATATTTAGATTAAATGTTGAGTTATATAAAGAAATTGAGGAGAATTGTGCTCCAGCATCCCATGGCTTACTCCAGTCATAAGAATTCAAATAATCTTCAACAGAAATATAATTATTAAAAAAATTAACTGGTGCTTTTTGTATTTCAAATCCAACTTCGTTTAAAGTTGAAATTGCCTGTTTGCTATCTGCATTCAATGCCTTAAAAATGTTCATTTGTTTAGTTTCATAATCTTTTTTTAATAAAGTATTCAAAGTACTTTTAGTGAGACTCTTAAGGTTATAAACTGAAAAATTTTTATCAAAATATTTAACAACCTCATTATCAATAAAATAATTTTCAAAATCTTTAAATTTAGATGACTGGAAATTTTGTAAATACTTAATCCAGTTTTCTTGAGATTTATTATCTAAGTTTTGCCATTCATTTGATAACTTGAAAAGCTTAATTGCATAAGAGTTATATCCCATGTTTATCTTTTTACCGATTTTTGTAGGAGAATTAATTACTGGTAAAAGGTTATATTTTGAATCTTGCTTTAATTTTTCCAAAAAATTTATTGATAATTTAGGTATATCTTGAAAATATGAATAATCAGTCATATTAAATTCTTTTCAATAATTGCTTCAAGTAATGCTTGAGATTTATGCTAGTTAATAATTTCTGGATTTTATTTTTTACTAAAAATAAATCTCTTACTAATTTGTTAACTTGAGCTTCTTTAATGATTTTATTTTTTTTTACATTATTAAAAGTCTCATAAAACTCTTGACACATAACTTCAGCCGAGTAGGGATACTTTTTTAATTTATCTTTATAAATTTCAAAATCTTTGATAATTTCTAACAATTTTTCCTCAAAATTATTATCAAACTTTACTCCATAACCATCGCAATACTCTGGTATTCCTCCACTGTTGAAATAAAGAACTGGCAATCCACATTGAGCAGCTTCAATATGGTGGTTACCAGATGGCTCATTTTTTGAAGCTGTTATGTAAATATTGTTCTTCTTAATTTCCTCAGCCAAGGAATGACCGGAAAGAGGGCTTTGAATTTTAGTATTATGAAAATTAACGTCATTTGGAACATTTCCAATATATGTAAATTCTATATTTTTATATTGTTCTTTCGAGAGCAGGTCATCAAATTTTTTATATATATCAAATCCTTTATTTGAATGATTACTCCAGTGATGGGTAACAAATTTTATTTTTTCTTTGCTAAACTCACTTAATCCGGATTTGTTAAAAATTTTCTCATCGGCCCCTGACATTATTACCGAAGTTTTTGAAGCTGACATTCCAAAGTCTACATAAATATTTTTTAACCAATTGCTTACAAAAATTACATGATCTGCGCAATTACTCGCATCAAGATAATACTGATTAATGTAATCTGTTCCTTTTCTTTCATCGCACTCATTAATTCTTTGTATAACAACAACATTTGGGTTAACGAACTTTTTATACTGTTTAATATCTTCATGATTAAATGTTGAAGAAGATTCTTTCCTGCTTCTAGGATCAGTAAGGAGAATTATGTCTATGTCTTTATCGCAAAGATCATGTATGACGCTGTGACCATTTTGTTGTAAATATTTTTTTAAATTTACAACGAAAAGATTCCCCCCACCCCAAGGGCCATTTATTATTCTAGAGCCAATACTAACTTTCATAAACTTTCTTAAACATATCTATATAGCCTAACATTCCATTAGGAATAGAAAGTTTTGATGATTCGTTGAAAGCAAAGTCAACATTTGGAGTAGCGTGGTCAAATGAATTTATATCTTTATAATCAAAGATAGACTCTGGAGCTAATATTTGACTTGCTATTCCAACATCAGTTGAAATTAATGGTGTTTTAGTCTGACCACATTCAACCAAAGCTTGTGGACCACCTTCTAATCTTGAAGTAATTAAATACAAATCTAAAATATTGTACAACTCATTCATCATTGAAAAATTAGTCATTTCAAAATACTTATAGGGGATACTATTATTTTTTAATTCTTTGATTATAAAATTTCTTCTATTTCCAGTTAATACAACCTTTAAGTTTTTATTTTTTTTATACATGTTTTTTACTATCTCAACAAAGATATCTGGACCCTTTATTAGTTTTGGCGATTTTAAATCACTTCCCTCAGTGTCTCTCTGGAAGCTTCCAACTAGATACTCATTGTTGTTAAATCCATATTTATTTCTTAATTCTGTTTTGTTTTTTTTGTGGAACCATATATTTTGATTAACCCATAAAGGAAGATAATAAATTGGCTTGTCAGTAAGTTGGCTGAGCTCTTTCTTTGTCTTACGAGATATGACATGATATCCATTTATAAATTTATCATTATTAGTGATTTTCTGAGCTTCTATACTCTGAGATGATGTATCTTCTATGTGATATATAGATTGAATAATCTTTTTATTTTTATTTTTATTTAAAAAAGATGGCTTTGTAGTCCAAGGTGCTACATCCCAAATTATTTGTGATAAGTAAGAATACTTAGTAGTAATTTTTTTATTATTTGATATCCATTCGCTTCTAATTCTGTCAATAATCCAAGACTCATTAATATTTGTTAGATATATTTTCATTTATTTAACCAAAGACATTTTTTATTAATTTGTAAGCTTATTATTACTATATATAATGAAAATTTTAATTACAGGAATTTCTGGACAAGATGGTATTTTCTTAACAAGAAAAATAAAAAATAGCTATCCAAAATTTTCAATTTTAGGAATTTCAAGGTCTATGGACTTAAATAATTTTTTATCAGTTTCTAAAATTATTAATCTATCTAAAAGTCAATATATAAATATTGTTAATGTTGACTTAAAAAATCCAGATAATGTAAATTCTTTAGTGAAAGATTTAATGCCTGATTATATTTACAACCTTACAGGTCCTAGTTCGGTATATGAGTCAATTAAAAATCCTGAATTAGAATTTACAATAACAAATATTTTCAATAATTTAACAAGTGCGTCTATAAAAAATCAGAACTTTTGTAATTTTTATCAAGCCTCTACATCTGAAATGTATGGATTAAACAATAAGCAAGAAATATATAGTGAGGGTTCAGAATTTATGCCAAACTCACCCTATGCATCGGGAAAATTAACTAATCATTTAAAAGTAAAGTGTTTAAGAGATAAGTATTCTTGGAATATTTTTTCAGGAATAATGTTTAATCATGAATCGGAATATAGAAAGAATGAATTTCTATTCATGAAAATTATTCAAGCAGCAAACAAAATTAAAAACGGATCAAAAGATAAACTCAAAATTGGTAGTTTAGATTATTGTAGAGACTGGTCATATGCAGAGGATATAGCAGAAGGTATTTTTACTTTAACCACAATGGGTTCAGATTATGATTACGTTTTAGGTTCAGGAGTGGGAACGTCAATTAAAAGTCTTGTGGACATAATTTTTAAATTTTTTGATTTAGATTACAAAGAATATATTGAAATTGATAAAAATATTCTTAGAAAAAATGATCCTAAAGTAATCATTGCAGATCCAACAAAAATATACAATGAGCTGGGTTGGAAAACTAGGCATAATTTAGAGAACTTAATAGATAAAACTATAAATAATGTTTTAAGTAATTCAAGGTAATAGGTTTTTCCTTACACAATTTGCATAGTAATTTTGTTCAGTCTTATAAGTATTGGAAATGTTATTAATAGTATTTAGATAATAGAGAGGTTTTTTTATATACTTATAACTTGTCTTATTTTTTAAAAGATCTGTGAACAATTTATAGTCTTGAGCATAATAAAATTTTTCATCATAACAACCAAGATTCTCTAAGATATTTTTTTTAATCATTAGAGTTCCGTGGATAAACGGATTCTTTATTTTCACAACTAAATTTTGAGGTACATAATAGCTTAGCTTGGGAATCATTCCCCCTGTTTGAATATTTATTGCTCTAGACACGCAAAAATTATAATCACCGGTTAATAAATATTTTATTTGGCTCTCAAAGCGTGATTCGTGAGACTTATCATCACCATCTTGTCTTGCTATAAAAGATCCATTTGCTTCTTTAATTAAATAATTTAAAGACTTTGTCAGACCTAAAGTATATTTATTTTTGTATATTTTTATTCTTGAATCTTTATTTTCATAGTTTCTAAGAATTTTAAAAGAATTATCAATTGAATTATCATCAAGAATTAAAAATTCAAAATCTTCATATGTTTGTGATAAAACACTTTGAATCGAATCGTCTAAAGTTTCCTCATTGTCTTTAACAGACATAATTACTGATATTGTTTTTTTATTCATTAATGATTTCTAAAAACTGATTGTGGATTTCTTTTTCGTTTAATTTTTTTATAATATGATCTTTGACAGCTATTGTTGATTGTTCGTATAATTGTTTATCTTCTAATAAATTGATGGATTTTATTAGGTCTTCATAGTTAAATTGTTCAAAAGAAAATTTATAGTCTTCCGGAAAAAACTCATCCATGCCACCAAATGATGGATAAATAGATACGGTTCCTAGGCTTGATGCCTCACAAAGAAGTCTTGGCTGTCCTTCATATAATTTAGTAGCGGTAATTACAGCTTTTGCATTTTTAATATAATTTAAAACACTTTCGTTAGGTAAACGACCAAGAAATTTAATATTTTTATCTACATTTTCATTTTCTAATTTAGACTTAAGCTCACCGTCACCAATAACATATAGTGTAAAATTAGAAAGCTTACTTTTTTTCCATGCACTTATAAGTTCCTCTATTCCTTTTTCTTTAGAGATTCTTCCAGCATATACAACAGATTCACTTTTCTTGACATTAGAGTCGTGAACAAAGTTCATTGGGTTGTTAAATACTTTTATTTTTTCTTCATTGACACCAGATTTTATTAATTTATTTTTATGGAATTTATTAACAGCTAGTATTGTAATTTTGTAATTTTTAAGAATATCAAAATACTTTAATGAATAAAAATATAAAAAAATAGACTTGATAAAAGATTCAGGATAATATCTATTAAATACAAACAAAAAAGGTTTATTAAAACCACATGCGTTGCACTTTTCATTTTTTGCTAGATGGTTTTTTGAAAAAAAATGTCTCGCACATTCATATCTAAAATTGTGAACTTTTAAAATTACCTTAATTCTCCTCTTTTTTAGAATTTTAAAAATTCCTAAACTTATTTTAAACCAAGTATTGTGAACATAAACTACGTCAGGTTTAAATTCACTTATAACATTTTTTAAATTTTTATTTGTATTTGAATTAGTTAAAAGAAAAAAGGATAAGATATCATAAATATTTATACGACGACTATTGTTTTGTGAAAAAAAAGATACTTCATAGTTTTTTTCAAAAAACTTTAATTCTTCATAAATATTTGAATCTTCCCCGCCAAACTCTTTATAAAAATTATGAATGATAAGCAATTTTTGCATATTACTTATTAACTTTCAAAACTCTCTTTTCATTTACAATATTAAGAGAAATAAGAGAATCGACATTTTGATACTTGTCTGGATCATGAGTAGAGTTTATGACAGTTATCTTTTGCTTTGATATAATTGACAACACAATTTCCTTAGAGTCTTCGTCTAAATTTGCTATTGATTCATCAAGCAACAAAATTTTAGGCTTTGATAATAAGGCTCTAATAAAAGCAATCTTTTGCATTTGGCCTGAAGAAAGTGACGTGTTATCTACTTTTCTATCTAGATAATAGCTTTCTTGTTCGTTAAATAAATTAAAGTCATATAACAAATTTAATATTTCAGTATCTTCTATTTCGCTTTTATTACCGTATAGTAAATTGTTACGAAGCGTTGTTGCAAATATATAGGGCGTAGCTCCTATATAGCCAAAGTTTTCAGAAAATGTAATTAATTTACCTGATTCTGGCCTTAGAACATTTCCTAGAAGACCCAGTAGTGTGCTTTTGCCAGAACCATTTGGACCTACGATGATATTATGTGTATCTTTATTTATTGATAAATTAAGATTTTCAAAAATATAATCATTACTGTTTAAATACTTAAAATCTACATTTTGAAGTTCTATTTTGTTTGAATCAGTTATTGATAGATAATTTACATTTTTTATAACATGTTCTTTTTCGAGTGCCATGAATTCAGAAATATGGACTTGTGCGTTTACAACCATGTTGAGAGAGTTTGTAACTTTTGCAATTGATTGAAATAATCTTGTTGTTACGCCCAGAAAATCCAAAGTTATTTTGCTTGTTAGGCCTGAAATAGTCAAAATAATTGAAAATATTATTAAAGTAAAAAAATTGGGCAGTTGTCCATTTACAAAAGAGACTTGAAAGTTTTTATATGCTACACCATAAATACTCTTTAACAATTCATTAAAGGTTTGTCTTTCTGTTTGTTCCATTCTGAGGATTTTTATTAACGATAAATTTTCTAATACATTTACTAATTCATTATTTACATCTCGACCAACTTCAAATTGTTTATGCATATACTTTCTGCTGGTTGAAATGAGCTTAGAAATTGGAAAACCTAAAACCAGTACACCAACTCCAAAAAAGCTAATCAACTCTATATCAGCAATGATTAGATAAGCAGTATAAGCTAGGGCCTGAAGAAGATAGTTTAGAAATTCTGCAAAATGCGAATAAAAAAATGCAATATGTCCGCTCAAGTTGTTTATATAATAATATGAATCTGAAGTCGAAAAGTTTTTTTGCTCAAGTACTTTAGAGAAAAGATATGTTCTCAAACTTATAGTTACTGATAATTCTATTTTTTTTAGAATTATTGCTTGAAAATATGCAACTACATATCTAAAAATCACCAATACTACAACCAAAATTCTATTCTGATCGATCACATTAAGAACATTGTTAAGAGCTTCAATATTTGTAAACTGATTAGCAACTATTGAAGCGAATGTAGCGATTAAGAATAAATCTATCCCAGCACTTAATTGTGATAACAAAATTGATATAAAAATTAGTATCTTTTTATTTTTTGTTTTTGTTAATTTTGATACATAGAATACATCATTAAAAATGATTTTTAATTTGTTCATTATTTAGATTATATTTACAAAATTTAAATAGATTTAACAAAGTTTAGAATATTGTAGATATACTTTTTGAAAAATAAAACACACTTACAAACAAAACCAGTTATTACGTATATAAAATTACATGTGTTTACTTAAAAATATAATTACTATATCAATTAATAATGATTAATAATCCCAAAACTGCTGTCTGTTTCGTTGCCGACTTTAGATATTTATATAAAAATTTTAAAAGAATAAACAATGAATTAAGAACAAAAGGTAATTACAAGGGTGAAATTTTAATAATTACAAGTATTTTTGCACCAACATTTCTAATAAAAGATATTAGAAAATTTAAAAATGTAAAGATATTGCGTTTTAAAAAAATAAAGTTTAGTAAAAGTACTGAACGTTCATTAAAAAACTTAAATATTAAAGAAAATAGACATATTAATAAAAATTTTCAGTGGAATAAGATCCACTTATTTAACAAAAAAATAAAGAATTGGAAATATATTTTTTACTTTGATATAAATATGAATATCCACAATGATATTAATCCAATAATAAATATCCGTCCTGATAAGAAAATTTTTGCTAGAGCAGATGGGTTTCCAAATTATGAATGGAAATTAAGCTCACAATTTGATGTTTCTCAAGAAATTTATACAAAACTTTCTGATATTTATAATCTTGAAAGAACAGATTATTTTCAGACCGGTTTAATGTATTTTGATACAAATATAGTTGAAGAATCTACATTTGATGAAATTATATCTTTAGTGGAAAAATACCCAATATCAATAACTAACGAACAAGGTATATTAAACCTCTACTTTCTTTTTATTGATCAAAAATATGAAGAGCTCGAGACATACGTTGATGGAAAGCTTTCATATTTTTACTGGAGGCTTGATGATACTGAAGCGATTATTACAAAATCACTAATAAAGCAAAATAAATAATGTTTTAAATTTTTATGATACTTTTATTTAATATTCAATTTTTTATTTTTAAAAGTTATAACTCATGTCTTAAATCTAATTAATTTAAAAGAAGTAATTTTTTTATGAAGTGTTTTTTTAATAAATAGATATATTTTTTTTGGAAGCAATATTCGTAACAATAGCCTAATAAAGCTATAGACTTTCCATCCAAATTGATATATGTATAGAATTTTTGATAACTCAATTAAATATAAATAAAAATATTTTTTTATAGTTTTATATTTTTTTTCATTGGTTACATTATGCAAATACTTTAGAACATGGCCTTCTATAAGTCGAGGGTATCCATAGTGGTTGTCCGCTCTACATCTATATTGATAGTAATTTGTAGGAATTGTATTTAAGTATGGATTGCCGGGAACATCAAACCTATCCACTTGATATGCTTTTACATCTATGTCTTTGAGAAGCAAGGCAAGACCCACATCGTCCCAATATTCATGATTCCATAATTCTTTATTTTTAATAATTAACTGAACACATTTCTTACTTAACAAAAGAGTTGATCCACTTACAAACTCGATTTGATTTCCATCAATATCTTTAGTTTTCTGAATATTGCCAGCATAGACAATTTCATTAGTACCAAAATTTTTTGTGATGAAATTCTCAAGGTAATTAAAATTTATATAAGAACTTGGAGTTGGCCTTAAAATATAGTCATAGTTTAGATTCTGCTCAGCCCACTCAAACGCCATAATTGTTTTTTTTCCCATACTTAAGGTGTCATCAGATATATCGAGGAATAAATCATTTCCTATTAGATTGCTTGATTTTCCACTTAGTTGTGATCTTTCGCCTTGTCGATACCAATAAATATCTTTTTGTGGTTTACTTGAATTTAAGTATATTTTTTTTTGAGCTTTTGTATTTCTTGTTGCTGGATAGGTGTTTGATGAAATTATTAATGTCGCAATTTTTAAATTATTCACAATCATTAAAGTATAATTTCTAACATAGAATAAATAAGACTTGTGTTTTCTTTTTATTTTATCTCGAATTAGGTAGTAAAAATATGATTAATGTAAAAATATCTTTGCCAGGAGCAGATTCTAATTCTTCTTTTGATAACTTTATTGACCCAAATTCTGAAGATTTAAAAAATATAAAATTTCATATAAATAATGATATTGAAGAAGCTGATTTTTGGTTTGTTTTTGAAGATCTATATAAACAAAAGGAAGAATGTCTAATAAATAGAGAAAAAATAATTTATTTAAATACAGAAACCTCATATCCAAATTCTTATTTTCAAAGTACACATTTAAAAAAATACTTAAACCAGTTTTATAGACAGTATGGATGTTATGAAACATTTAATTCAAATTATAAAAATACTTACCCATTTTTACCCTGGATGATAAATTACAAAACAGATAATATTGTTTTTTCTAAAAAAGGTTTGGATGTAAAAGGTCTAGGAAGTTTAGAAAATTTTGAAAAAACAAAAAATATAAGCGTAATTTGCTCTAATAAACAGATAACTGATAATCACAAAATGAGGTATGAGTTTACTAAAAATGTAAAGGATTACTTTGGTAGTAATATTGATTGGTTTGGTAGTGGGATTAACACTATTGAAGATAAGTGGGTTGGTTTAAAAGAATATAAATATCATATCGTTATTGAAAATGGCCAAAAAAATAATTTAATTTCAGAGAAACTATTTGATTCATATTTAGGCCTTTCTTATCCAATTTATTATGGTGCTCCAAATGTAGGAGATTATTTCCCAACTAAATCATTTAAATCTATTGACATAAATAATTTTCAAGAGGCCATAAAAGTTATCGAAAATTTACTTGATAGTAATACGTACGAAAAAAGTATTGAAAGCCTCAAAGAAGCTCGTAATCTTGTTCTTGGTAAATATAATTTTTTAAATAGAATTTATGGAATTATAAATGATATAGGTCTTGATGAAATTAAGTCATCTAAACAAAATGTTGTTTTGAAAAGTGTTCAAAGTTTTTGGAAAGAAAATGTATCGTTTAAAAGAAAAGTTAAACACAATATTGCGAGAAAATTAAGGCTTTAACTCTTTTGTTTGCATTAGTTTTTTCAGAAAAGATAAAAAATAATTTTATAATATGCTTTTTAAAAGAGTATCTTGAATATGAAAATTTCATCTAGTACAGTCGTTTTATGATATCTAACGAGTTAGTCTCAGTTGTAATACCTTCTTACAATAGATTTGAATATTTAAAAAATGCAATAGATAGTGTTCTTAGTCAAACTTATAGTAATTTTGAAATAATTGTTATAAATGATGGATCTACTCAAGATGCATACTATAGTGAAAAACTACCAAATGAAGTAAAAGTAATTAACCTTGAAACAAATCAAAAAAATGTACTTGGTTATGTGTCTAATGAATACGTTAGAAATTTTGGTATCAAGGCGGCTCAGGGTAAGTATCTTGCATTTCTAGATGATGATGATATCTGGATGCCTAATAAACTTGAAATTCAAATAAATGCTATGAAAGAAAAAAAATTTAAATTTTCATCAACTGAGGGTTATTTCGGTGAAGGGGTGTTCAGCAAACATAAAAACTATCCTCTATATAATAATGAAAAATTTTATTCGAAAATAAGTAAAAAATACTCTCAAACTCCTTTTTCAATTAATTTATTAGAAAAAATAAAAGGAAAAAAGTTTGTTTATCCTGACATTTGGACCTATGATTTCATAAAAATTCATAATTGCATTATCACATCAAGTGTAATTGTAGAAAAAAAATTGATGGATGTTCTTGGAGGGTTTAGAGGTTTACCCACAACTTTAAATGGTGACTATGACTGCTGGCTTGGATTGTTGCAAATAACTAACATGCTGTATATAAAAGAACCTTTATTTTATTATGATGGAAAACATGGTACTGGTCAAAATTGGAAGTAACGAGATTGTTAATTAAATTATTTATCAATCCCAAAAAGTTTTGTTTGTCTTCAAAACTAAAATTTATTTGAATATTTTTCGTAACAAAAATAACATGGCTTCAAGAACAATTCTATAATTCATTTTTGAATCTCCAAATGACCTATCGTAAAAAGTAATTGGAACTTCTTTAATTTTGTATTTCTTAGTCTCAATAAAGTTTGTAATTTCAATTAAAAAAGCATATCCATTTAGTTTTGGAGAAAAATCTAAAATATCTTTGACAATTTTTTTATTTAAAAGCCTATAGCCACTGGTTTGATCTTTTACATTTGATTTAAAAATTAGACCCGCTGTTTTGTTTGCGTATTTTGATAAATATTGTCTTCTTTTTGTCCACCCTTGAGTTTTACCACCAGAAATATATCTGCTTCCAATAACTAAATCATACATCTTTCTTTGCGAAAGTATTTCAGCTAAGTCTTCAAATCTATGAGAAAAATCTGTATCCATTTGAATAAAATATTCAAAGTCGTTTTCTATTCCCCACTTATAGCCCTCAATGACTGCAGAACCATATCCTAGCTTTCCAGATCTTTTTATAATATTTATATTTTTATTTTTTTCTTTATTTTTTTCGACAATTAAAGACGTGCCATCTGGGGAGTTGTCATCTATTACTAAAAGTGATATCTCATCAAATATAAAAACATTATTTATAAATTCTTGTATGTTTTCTGCTTCATTGTAAGTTGGAGTGATTAATAAAATTTTATCCATAATTTAGCTAAACAAAGACAGGATTGTAATTTGCATACTTTTAAAAATTCTAAAATAGTTTGAAGAAACTGGAGTTCCACTCATATTAAGGCAGCATTCAGGCATGATAGTGAACATTGATACAGTTATAAAGATAAAGATAGTAGGTGTCCACTTTTTTATAAAACTAGCATTATTTTTATAAAACATCATAAATGTAAAAAAGCACAAATGAAATAATGAAAATATCCACCTACCCCAGTCAAAACCAACTATAAATAATATTGGAATTACTAAAAAATATTTATTATTCTTTAAGAAGATTTTTATTGCAGATAAATCAAATGATAAATTTTGAAATCCATCTTTAAAAATTACTAATAAAGTAAGCGCAAGTATCAAAAAATAAAATATCCACAAAAACATATATCCTGAGAAAATTAAAACTCTTGTAGTTATAAAAAAAGAATCAAACAATGACCACCCTATAGCAGTTATTGCATTGGGTTCAATATAAATTAGACTTCTATCAAATTCACTTAATCCTTGCCATAGTTCTGTAGAAGCACTCTCATTGCCAGCGCTTATAATTACTATTAAAAAAGTTGATAAAATTATAGCTGTATAGACTTTTAGCAAATTCCTAAAATTACTAATTTTGTTTTTAGAAATAAATACTAAGAAAGGGATTGTGATCATGGCAATTCCCTCATGAATTAATATCATCAAAATAGATGTTAAGCTCATAGTAATAAAAACTGTATAATTGCTTAATTTAGTCCTTATAACCAAAAGGGAAATTAGAAATAAATTTAAAACGAACATTTCTTTTCTTTGGTAGTAATGATTAAAGATAGATATATTAAAAACTCCAAAAATACTTATCATATAAAGAAAATGCTGAAGGCTGTTAAAATTTGAAAGCTTAAAATGTACATTCGAAAGAATTATAAAAATAATAAAATTTATAAAAATAAAAATATTTATAGTATCAAATAAAACTAAATTGGAATCAAAAATTGTTGCTAACTCACCTATTAAACCTCTTCTAATAAATTGGTTTGGATAAGATATTATTAACTCAGAAAAAGACCAGGGTGAATACTCTAATGTATCTGAAAGAATAGTTTTCTTTGCTACTCCAGCAATTGATATTGAGTAAAGAAAAAAAATAAAGAGATTTGTTGCTCTGTTTATGGTCAATATTAATATCCTTTGTTTGTATATTACTTTACATTTAGATTAAAAAATAAAGTAAGTAGTTTATAAAATTATAACTATTTATTCGGTATGCTTTTCCAGTATTCAGGAATATTTGTTACTTCAATTACAGAATTTTTCCACCAAGGTTTAGGATAAAATATTACCTTATCTTGAAATTCTGATAAATAAGCAGCTATGCAAGAAAAAGAACTATTTGCTGTGATGTAGTATTTATAATTCAGCATTTTTCTTAAAACATCAATTGGTTTAATTGAAGAAACGGGTTTGTATATTTCGTTAATATTCTTGAATACCTTAGTATCAAGTTTTAGATTTTTATCGTCAGTAAAAATATCTAACTTAATATCATTATTTATTTTTAAAAATTTATTTATGGCTGTTTCATAATATTTATCAGACAATTCTTGATTTATTATTTTGTAATCAGTTTTTCTAATATGAACAGCAACTGTATTTTCATTTACAGTACTACTGACTAGTCTTAGATTTTTCTGAAGGAAATGCTTAGAGTATTCTAAGTATTTAGTGTTTTGATAATAACCAACGAATCTATTATAAATTTTCAAGTCTGCGATATCAAAACTATCATCTTCCCAAAATATACTTTTATTAATATTAAATAATGCGTTGGATTTTAATTTTAACTCTACAAACCCTAATTCACTAGGCTCAATTTCTAATTCTCGTGGAAATTCATGGTTAGAATAAAAAAAACTTGTATCTAAGAATACATTAAAACCGTGCGATTTAAGGTATTCTGCAAACGAAATTTGAAATATCTGATTGCCCAAACCACCTTTTAAATCTACTAAAGCAAATTTATTCATAAGCTAAACTCTAGTGATATTCAAAATGTTTGTAATGTCTTACATGACTGAACAATAATAAAGTTATACACAAAAATATGTTTATAAACCTATCCGCTTTTACAATAAATACTTTTTATTATGATTAACTTATTTAACAGCTAAAGTGCGCCAAAAGAAAAATTTTTACAACTATGATATAACCATGAACAAATATATAGTTACAACAACAATTCAAGAACCCACTGAAGCGACTATTAAATTTTCTAAGAAAAAAGATTGGACTTTAGTTGTGGTGGGTGACAAAAAAACACCAGCATCTGAGTATAAAAAAATAAACTGTATTTACTTAACACCTAAAGAACAAGAAAAAATTAATAAAGAACTAAGTGATGAAATCGGGTGGAATTCAATACAACGAAGAAACATGGGTTTTTTATTTGCTTATAAAGAAGGTGCAGATGTTGTTGCTTCTGTTGATGATGACAACATACCATACAAAGACTGGGGCAAAGACTTATATATCGGTCAAGAAATTGACATAAATACATATCATTCTTCAAATGGAATTTTTGACCCCTTGAGTGTTACTGAACACGATGATTTATGGCATAGAGGCTATCCTATTGATTTACTACTTTCAAAAAATAAAATTAAGAAACTAGGAAAAAGAAAATTTAATGTCTTAATACAAGCAGATTTTTGGAATGGAGATCCTGATATTGATGCTATTTGTAGGTTGAGTAAAAAACCAGAAGTAAAATTTAGTTTCAAAAAACCTTTTGGAAGTTACCAAGTTTCCCCATTTAATAGCCAAAATACTTTTTTTCATAGAGATGTTATACCTTATTACATGGTACTTCCTCATGTAGGAAGAATGGATGATATTTGGGGAGGATACATTCTCCAAAAGAAATTTCCTAGGTCTTTAATTTATAATAGAGCTTCAGTTTATCAAAAAAGAAACATTCAAGATTTAGTGCTTAATCTTGAAAAAGAAATTATTGGATATAGAAATACTTACAATTTTTTGAAATCTGAATATAAGTTACCGGACCAAGTAAGTAAAGCTTACAAGAAATATTTAAAAGCTTTTTAATTTTTAAGAAGACCTACCTGTTCATCAATCCAGTTATAAGTCTGAGTTATTCCTTCTTTTAAAGTGAACTGATAATCCCATTGTAAGGTTTCCCTTATTAAATCATTGTTAGAATTTCTTCCCCTGACACCTAATGGACCGTCTATATGTTTCAGGGTAATATCCTTGCCTGATATCTCAGCTACCATTAGAGCCAAGTCGTTAATAGAAACCATTTCTTCTGAACCAATATTTATTGGTCCATTAAAATCTGAATTCATAAATCTTCTTGTAGCTTCAATACAATCATCTATATATAAAAAAGATCTTGTTTGTAACCCATCTCCCCATATTTCTACTTCAAAATTATTAGCTGAGCTTGCTTCAGAAACTTTTCGACAAATAGCAGCAGGTGCTTTTTCTTTACCACCAGTCCACGTTCCTAATGGTCCGTATATATTATGAAACCGTGCTACCTTAACATTTAGGCCATAGTTTTTATGAAAACTTAAAAACAATCTTTCAGAAAATAGTTTTTCCCATCCGTATTCTGAATCAGGATTAGCTGGATAAGCAAAATGTTCTTTTAAACTTATGTCTTTATTGTCCATTTGGATTTCTTCAGGATAGATACATGCTGAACTAGAGTAAAAAATTTTTGTATTATTTGGTTCCTGAAATTTATTTATTGCATTTAATACATTCAAATTAATCTTGGCGGAATTGTACATAACATCAGCATCATTATCACCAGTAAATATATAGCCAGCTCCACCCATATCTGCTGCGTACTGGTAAATTTCTTCAAAATTATTTTCGCCAAAAAGAGAATATACATTGGAATCCAATGTAAGGTCTAATTCATAGAATTCATCAGCCATGGTCTCGCTAAATTCCGGACGTTTTAAATCTACTGCTACAACATAATAATTTTCAGACTTTAATTTATTTACCATATGGTTACCAATAAACCCGCCTGCTCCAAGTACTAATGATTTCATAAGATAATTATATATTGTTACTTTAAATACTTATTTACAAATCTCTCAACTGTGTAGTTTTCTAAAGCATGTTCATATGCGTCATTTACAATTTCCTGAAATTTATTATAGTTTGAAATTATATAATCAATTTTTTCCTTTAAATCATTTGAATTTTTAAAACTAATAAAGTGTGAGTCTTCTTCAAACCAATCTTTAACAATATTGTGATCATCTTCGTAAACTAATATAAGACTTTTACAAAAAGCAGCTTCGAAAGTCCTACTCTTAAGCTGAGGCATTCCATTATTCAAAAGATTATGAACCAAAGAGATTTTACTTTTAGACACTATTTCAAGTTTTTCAATATAAGAAAGGTTAGGATAGTTTACAAGCATATTTGGAAAGTCATATTTACCAGGATTTAATTTTTTTCTAAGGTATTTTTTAGGATCAGATATATAGTTTTTAATTGTTGTATTTTCCTTAAAACTTACAAATGCATAATTATATTTGGAAATTATTTTAAGAAACTCATGCATAAAACTTACATTTGCAAACCCTGTGTAGCAAATATCAAACTCTTTTTCTGCATCTCCTGGAATATATTGTTTATTAAAAGGAAAAAAAACATACTCCCTTTTTTCAAGTTTATGAAGCCTTGTTGGGATTATTGTTAAAATTCGCTCAACATGGTCTTCATAAACATACGTTAATCCTGGATCTTCAAAACCCTCCTGATCACTGTATTGCTCTTCAAGAGTAAATAATATTTTCTTAAATTCACTTTTTTCATAAATAGTAGTATCTGGTGGATTTCCATAAAAAAATATGGTTTCTTTGTTTATGTTGTTTTTAAAACGTTCAAAATCAAAAAATCTTACAGGATCTTCATCATAATTATTTGAAAAATTTGAAACTATATTCATATTAATTCGATATTAACTTCCAATAGAATTTTCTTAAATATATAAAGTACTTGTATAAATATTTTTTAGAAATAATAAACTTATATATTTTTGCTCTCAGTATTTGAGTGTTATCAAGATTTTCTCTTCTAACGTAAAAAGCGTCTCCCCAAGGTAAAAAATCATAAGCAAACTTAGTAGCCACTCGTAAAAAATTATGCTTATCAAGAAAGTCATCAATCTCTTCTATTTTTGCACAACCTTCATAAACTTCACCTGAATTTACTTCAACATAAATATAGTCAATAAAATTTAAAGTTTTGGCAGATCCTTTTAAAACTTCCAGCTCATAACCTTGAACATCAATACTTAGAAAGTTAGAGTCTGATATTTTAAAATTATCAAGTTTTTTAATTTCAATAGTTTCTGTATCTATAAAATTAATGTCTGGATGAAATTCAAGATGAAGTTTTGGTTTTAGTATTGAGGAACTGGCACCTGCATTGTCTGATAGGTTTAATTGAATTATTTTATTTTCATTTCCACAACCAAAATTGTAATAATTTATAAATTTGCTATTAATATATTTTTTTTCAATTATTTTAAAATATTTTTTCTGAGGTTCGAATAAATGAATTCTCACTTTTGGTGTAAATAAACGTCTAAATTCTTCAACTTCTTCACCTGTGTGTGCACCAACTTGAATTATTCCTTTTACAAATATATCGTATTTATTTGCAAGTATGGGTAAATTTAAAAGCACTTTAAATCTCCACAAATATATTGTTATTTAAAATTTTTGAAGTATTGTAACTATTCTCTGCTTCTGAAACTTTGGAAGAATTAATTATATTCAAGCCGTAGCGCAACTCAACTACTGTTCTTTCAAGTTCATTGAGTGAGCCATGCTTTGTACTGAGTCCAGTCCTGTCGTTTAAATAATATCCTAAGTTGTAATTTAAATGTTTTCCTTCAGAATTTCTGGCTAATCTCATAGCAAAGTCAAAGTCAGCTGCGCTAATTAGCTGTTCATCAAATAATCCAATCTTGTCTATTATTTTTCTTCTAAACATAAAAAAAGGTCCTAAAATCATTGATTTTTTTAATTCTCCTTCTCTTCCGGATACATCTATATAATTTCCTCTAGTTTTTTTAAATTTATTTACCGTAGTGAAATTCCCGTAAACGAAATCAATATTTTTAGAATTACTAAATACATTTACCGTTTTCTCCAAAGATTCTTTGGTTCTTAAATCATCAACATTCCAAATACATATAAATTCAGATTCTGTTCTATTTATTGAATTATTCCAAGCTTTGGGTAATGATATTTTTTCATCGTAAGTTTTAACATCTAAGAAGTCATATTTTTTATTTGACTTATTTAATATTTTTAATTCTTTTTTAGTAGTGTCCACTGACTCTAATGCTATTTTAAAGTCTTTGAATGTTTGGCTTGCTGCTGAATTAATGAATTCTTTTAAGTATTTATCTGTTCTATAAGAAGAAGATAGAACTGTGATTTTATTCATAAAAATATGGTAACAATAACAATTTGGTATTTAAGAATATATATATTTTTTAAATTATATATTTTATTGATGAAATATAGAATATGTATAATGATTAATTTCTTTTACCATCCAGGCTACGTAAAAAGGAAAAAAAGTTTATTTACTTTTAAACTTCGTAAATCAGCAATTTTCAATAAAATAATTAACCTGGCTTATAAATTAAATTATGTCTTGCCGGATAGATATATTACTAACGGTACTCATAAGTGTATGAACAACACACTAAAATTTCTTAAGGCGAATACAAATTCAAAATATAACAAAATTTTTTATTCAAATTCTTACATTTTACAATTTGACTGGTACGGGGAAAAAATATTAAATCAAATTATAAAAAAAAATATCCCTAATAAAAAAGTGTTGGTTGGACCTTTGTACACTGTTGATCAATTGAAAATATTATCACATTATATAAAAAATTATAATTTTATAAAAGTAGTTGCTGCATCAAAATTTTCAGCTGAAGAAATTGTAAATAATGAAAGTATCTCTATAGAGAGAAAGAGTATCTGTATTATTCCAACTGCAATTATTTCAAATAAAGAATTAAGCAAAATTAAATCAAAAACAAGAAATGATAAATGTTTAATATATTTTAAAAATAGAAACCAAGAAGATCTTGAAAAAGTCAAAACATTATTAAATAGTAAAAAAATTGAATATAATTTGTTTGAATACGGCAATTACTCAAACAGTAAGCTGAAAAAATATGCAAATAAGAATAATTTCTGCATTCTTTTAAACTCAACTGAATCTCAAGGTCTTGCCGTTCAAGAAATTCTATCAAGGAATCTTCCAATGATTGTTTGGGATCTAAAGTCTAACATTAATAATGTTTACGCATCATCTGTTCCATATTTTGATGATAGATGTGGTCTCATAGCAAGTAACTTTAATGATTTTACTTATAATTTTGATAATTTTATTTCAAATTTAGAATCCTATAATCCAATGGATTTAATCCAAGAAAATCTTACAGGTGAAAAGTTTATTCAAAATTTAAACAATGAATTTGATAATTTTTTTGTATAGTTTTTTACGATAAATCTACTGAATAGTTTTTTAAAAAATTATTAAGTTTAAAAATTAGAAATATAAAAAATTAAAATAATACATTAGCATCATAATATGAAAACAATCATTCTTATGCCTGTTAAAAATGAGAAGTGGATTCTTCCAACAACTATAAAAGCAGGAATTAAAATTGCTGATCATATATTGATTGCTGATCAAAATTCTACAGATGGTAGTAAAGAGGTTTATAAAGAATATAGTAAAATCTCGGTAATTTCGAACACATATAAGGACCACTCAAATCAAATTAGGTGGGACTTACTAGATAAATCAAGAGAATTATTTGGAGAGAATAATCTAATTATGAATATAGACGCTGATGAGCTGGTGCCTCCAAATATTTTTAATGAAGAGAAAATTAACATTATGAATCATGTGCCTGGAACAATATTTTCTTCTCCATGGATACAACTGTGGAGATCTCTCAATAAATATAGATCAGATGATGGGGTTTGGAATCCAAGTAAAAACAAAAAGCCATTCATGTTTATTGATAATGGAATAATGGATTACGAAAGAGAATATATTATTAACGACCATACATCAAGAGTCCCTTTAAAAGGTTCATTAAATACAATTGATACTCAAATACCTTTGCTGCACCTACAATTTGCTAATTGGGAAAGGTCTCAAATAAAACAAGCCTGGTATCAATGTAAAGAATTGTTAGCAGGCGGTAACTATAAAGAAATAAACAATAAATACAGAGATTCTATAATTGAGCAAAACTTGGCTCTATCTGATTTAGAAAGTAGTTGGGTTAAAGATATAGACTTAAGTCAAGAAATATTAAATATTAATATTGACGAGATATGGTATTTAAATGAAATAAAGTTAATGTTTGAAAAACATGGTGTAAGAAAATTTAGAAAACTAAATATTTGGAATAGCAAATATCTAATAAAAATGCGTAAAGAGAATAAATCTAAATTATTCTAAACAATAAAAAACTAAATTATTAAAGAGATTTTTTTAGTCTGTATTTTTTTTAGGGTTAAGTACACCAAGACTCGGTGTGTCTTCAAGAATAAGATATATTCTTTCAGAATTACTGCTTACCTTTATATCACGAATTCTTTCATTAATATAGTAAGTTTGAATATCTGTTATTTTTTCTTTTTGAAAATTAATTGTCACGTCATAAAATACTCTTCCGTTCAATGTGCCAATGATGAAGCTATTATCCATATATTTTTCTACTGATGATATACCATGTGATCCTACAAGTTCATAGTCGAAGTAATGTAACGGCTCTTTAAAACCATACTCTAAATGACTCTTGTGTAAAGGAGCTTCCTCAAGAATTTCACCGGTGTAGTGATCCCCATAAGATGAAATTGGCCAGCCAAAATTTTCAAATTTATTTAAATTAATTAAATTGACCTCATCACCGCCTTTTGGACCGTGCTCAGTTTCCACTAAGATATCATAATCGTCGACATAATAGAGGCCTTGTGGGTTTCTATGACCAATTGAAACAATTTCGTAATCCAAAGATAAATAATTTATTTTTAAAATTTTTCCTAAAATTGAATTTGTATCCTGGGCCTTGTCAAATAAAAATACATCTCCTGTAGAAAGCAAAATTTCATTTGGTTTATAAGCTGACATTTTTCCACCAGATCCATACGTGGAATATCCATATTGGAATCTATTTACACATTCTTCAGGTGAAAAGATTTTAGAAAATTCAATATAATCAAAATTTATTTCTCCCATCAATACTTGCACATTTGTACAATTATCTTTTTTCTCGTCTATTATGCTAACAAACAACCTGTCTTCGATTATTAATATATCCTTAACTCCTTCCCAGCCAAAATTTTTATACTCACTTTCTAGAATTAACTCATTATTTGTAATATCTAAAAGATTGCTACTAATGTTTGTAAATTTAAATATTTTTTTATTTACTTCATCTTCTTTAACAAAAAATAAAAATCCTGAGCCGTTAATAAAGAAAAGATTATCTTTATATATGTCAATATAACCCAGAGGTTTACCAGCAATATTTGAGTAATTATAAATTTCACAACAAAGTGAGTATTTATCATAAGCAAACTGGTTGTTCAGATTAAAATTTTGTAAAAAATTATTTTCAAAATTTAAATATTTGTCAATTTGAAACTTTTCTCCATATTGAATCTCTTTATTATCTAAATTACAATCTGAATTTATAAAATGATTATAATTTTCACATTCACTTTCATTAGCTACTGAATTATTTTCAAAAGTATTAATCAGGGTTGAATTTATATAAAAAATCAACCCTAAAGAAAATAAAACACCAAATAGAAAGTTATAAGCAAAGCTAAATTTTTTAATTACTAATAGAAGCAAAGGTATTAAAAATACAATTAAAATCAAATTGAATCTGGAAATGTAAATTCTTAAAAAGTAAAAAATAAGTAAATGAGCAAAAATATTTACTGTAAAAAATTTAAAATAATTATCTAGTTTAAAAAATTTTTCTGAAATAAAAATAATTAAAGAAATAAGTAAAGAAGAAAAATAAACTAAAAATAGATACTGATATTGAGAATCGTCAATAAATAAAAATCTTTCAACATCAGCTACAAGTTGATTAAACCAACCTTCGTTTTGATCAAATAAAAAAATTAAATGAAAAGTTAATACAATTAAACTAATCAAAATAAATTTCATGAAATTGTTAAGTATTTTTATCATATTTTCAAAATTTTATAAATGTCTTCAATTTTAAACTTTGGAGTAAACAAACTCTCAATGTAACTGTCTCTTTCTATATGTAAATTTTTTAAATCTAAATTATTTAAATCAAAATCGTACGATATAACCTCGCCGATTAAGTCTCTAATTTTGTATTCAATTAATTCAAAATTAAGCTCTTTTTTTGTTATTTTTCTTCTAATTTTTTTAGGAGAATCAACAAAAAATATTTTTTGTTTTTTGTAATAAAAAAACTCTAGTGCAATACCAGACCAATCAGTAAATAAATAATTATATTTGTTAAATTGAACAGTGTCACTCCTATCAATTGTTAACTCTTTATACATATCTAAAATTGAGGATTCACTTGTCATTACGTGAGGTCTGATAAATATAGTTAAATTTTTAGATTTAAGATATTTAATTAATTTATTCATAAATTCATAATTTGTTAAGAAATTTTGATCTCCCCATGAAGGCGCAATTAATACGTTACCGTTGGTTTCTTTCGTCATTACATTTGTGTTGTTGTTTAAAAAAAGAGGGTATCCAGTATTTATAATTGATGTTTTCTTAGAAGTTAAATAATCAAGTTGGTTAGTAATTATTTGATTGGGAGAAAATATAAAATCAAAATAATAAAAAGAGTTTTTATAATATACTTCATTCGGACTAACAAGAGAATGAAACACATAAATATATTTTGGCCTACTTTTTGTTGGAAAAATTTTTGATTTTGGAAAATAGGTTGAACCTATTCCTGGAGTAGTAGTAATGAAATAGTCTGCTTGTAATTCCAATAACGTCTTTGTTATTTCTGATTTATTTATATTAAGTATTTTTGTATTCTTAAAATTAGATGTAGATAAATCTTGAAGAGTAATAATTGATGAATCAATACTTGGATTTTTATCAAAATCATCAATTAATACTGATAAATACTGCAGATGAAAACTACCCTCAAGAAAAAATATAATTTTTTTGTTCATTTACTATCTCCAAAAAAGAAAAGCTTTTTAACTTTTTTTATTATTCAAATTACAATTATACTTTCTGCCAAGAGGATTTACTTTTGTTTTTGTTAGCGAAAACAGTGTTGAGTTAAAATAAATAAAAATGGAATTAAAAAAAAATTTTAGAATAGGTATCATATTTGCTTTTGGAATTCTACTTCCATTAATTGAAATTTACAGAAGTAATCATTTTATACTTTTTGATTATGAAAAAATTGAATACATTGTTTTTTCATTTGTTTACTTAATTTTTTTTGGTTTAATTTTTTCTGTTTTATATTTTCGTATAAATTCATATAAGTTCGTTACATTATTTTTTATAGCAACAAGCTTTTATTTTATTTACTATCAAAAAATTGCAGCTTTATTTTATGACATCATAAAAATAAATTACTCGGGTATTTTTTTTTGGTTTATTTCTTTAATTTTAATTTTGTTAATAATCAAGAAATATACCAATTTTTTATACGATTTTACAAAAGCACTAATAATAGTTCAACTATCCATAACAATTTTTTCAATTTTATCAATTAATAAAACAAATACAGAAATTGAAATTACTAACATAGAGCTTCAAACGAAACCAGATATCTACTTTTTTTTAATTGACAATTTAGCAAGCCAAGATAATTTATATTCTGTTTTTAATCTTGATTATAAATTTACAGAAGAGATTTCCAAAAGTAATAATAAATTTCATTTAAATAGTAAAAGTTTATCTAGTTATGGTCGAACCATGGAGTCTATTTCTTCAATGATGGAAATGGATTATAAGCTTAAAGGACAATTAAATACACCTGAAAATGTATGGAAAGAAATTAACAAGGGTTACTTATCTCAAGAGACATTATTAGAAAATATCTTTATAGAAAATAATTATAAAATTTATAAATATGGAATAGCATTTCCTTGTATAGATACAAAAAATACTCATTGTTATAAAAAATATTATTCAGGTTTAAAGTCAGTTTCGTCAATAATTTTAGAAAATACTCCTCTAAATGTTATAAATAACATCATGAAAAACAGGGAAATTTATATATTAGATTTCCTATTCAATATTGACTGTAAAACTTATTACTGTGGTGATCCAAATTTAAGTAGTTTTCTTGTACCAAGCCAGGGGCAACCAAGTTTACACTTAATTCATTTGATGAATTCTCATGGACCATTTTTTGTTGACTCAACATGTAATAAATATGAAGAAATAATTCCTTATACTGATATGAAAACAAATCTAGAACAATATGAAGATTCAATCAACTGTTTACTAGTTCAAATGAAAGAGTTCATAGACTTAAGTAAACCGGATAATATAATATTTTTTCAATCCGATCACGGACCACTGGATGGAGAAATACCAAACAATCTTGATAATTTAAATGATGAATCATTTACAAAACTGAAATTGCGTTATGAAACATTATCAATCTCAAATATTAATGAGCATTGTCAAGGTATTAACAACTCTTTAGGAGGAGTTAATACATTTAGCTTTGTAATTAATTGCTTATCAAATAAAACGACTTTTAATACTGACTCAAGAGCATTTTTAGTTGATGAAAGTAGTAATTACTCAGTAAATGAATTGACTGAAATTTTAGGGAAATAACTATTTTTTGCCTAAAATTTTTTTAAACAACTGAGAAATATAATTTCTTGCAGAACGCATGTAAACTCCGAGTGTTAAGATAGCTGCAAGGATAACCTGTAAAATGTAACTACCAGAGATTGGATCAAGGTAATTTAAATTTTGTAGTGCTATATCAAACATTTATGTTTACATTTTAACTTATTAATGTTTAAATTTTTATAAATATTTAATTGATTAACCCATCAATTTTCAATTATGTTCTTAATTTATATTTTAAAAACTTATTTAAACGCTTTTTTCCAGTACCTTGGAAATGTATTCCTGCTAATTTAATCTCTTTCTTTTGAATTGTGTCATACACCGAATTATTTGAAATTTTTACATAGCTGTTTCTCATTATAAAATTTTTTTTACTGTAGTAACCTTCACTTAAATTTATATTGTTTAAAAATACATATTCATCACTATTAATATGTTTTACTTCCTTCATGAAATTTTGTGGATTCAAATATTTTTCTTTTTTTAATAAGTAGTATAAAGTCATATCACAAATTCCCCCCTTTAGACTTTTTTTATTGTGATAATCTATTTTTTCTTTGATTAAATAAAACTTGTCACCTTTTTTGTATATCTCATTAAAGAGCTTTATAAATTCGTTACAAAAATTTAAATCTATCAGACCAAAATGAATCGAAGATTCCATTCTGAAGTTATCCTGAAAAGCTGGTGTAAGATAACCACAGTTTTTTTCAAAAATTAAATTATTAATATCAACTAAAAGAACAGCATCGCTATCTAAATGGAATACACTATCTAACTCATATTCTTTAATAAAATCTTGTAAGATAAAAACCCTTTCAAAACACCTCCACTCAAATTCAAAATCGTTTGTACTATAATTTTTAAAATATTCTTTGAGGTTTACTATTGATTCTTTGTTTTCATAATTAGCTATATCAACAAAATGAACATTCTTGTTATCGCGCGCCAAGAAAGCTAAATCCTCACTTCCTACCAAAATAATTTCGTTTGTTTTAGATGTAATTTCTAGATTGTATTTTAAATAAGGCTGCATCCCACGATGAATAATGACTGCTGGTGTTTTAAGAGGATTGTTTAGCAACACAATTATTTAATACTCATAGTAAGATTCTATATAAGTTTTTTACAAAAATTTTTTAATTTTTTTTCTAAAGTATATTTTAATAAAAGTAATATATCTCCGCCCATAATTACAAAATAAAATTTTTTGAATCGGATTTTTTGATAATATTGGTTGTAATAATTGTTAACAAAAGGACAGAAAGTTGATATGAGTTTTTTTGAAAATGACTTTAATAGGCCTCTTGCTTTTGTTCCTATGTGTGCTGACCCTCTACATGTTGGACACATAAATATACTTAAAAAAGCAAAAGAATATGGGACAGTTGTTGTTGGCTTAATGACAGATGACGCTATGAAAAGTTATAAAAGAGAGCCTGTTACTACATATTTAAACAGAGCTTCAGTTGTTGAACAGTTAAAAATAGTTAAATACGTATATCCTTTAGATGGAATAAATTACGCAAAAGTAGCAAGAAAGTACAAAATTGAATTTTTTTTACATGGTGATGATTGGCTTAAAAATATCCAAAAAAATTCTAGGGATGAATTGATAAGTGTTATGAGAGAATGGGGCGGTAAAGTTATTGATGTAAAATATACTGAAGGAATTTCATCTACTCTCTATAATAGCTAATTTAATTTTTACCCTCTTTGTTAAACCAGGGAAGAGACTCTGAAATAGCTCTTTTGGTATTATTTCTACCGATAAAAGATAGCTCTCTTAACGAATCTCCATTAATCTTTCCTCCAATTCTTAATGAAAGTAAGCTACCTTCTCCTGTAAAACTATGCGAAATAAATGGCTTAATATAGCATGAATCCCCTACGCCTAGTTCTTCGGATTCTCCATCAACATTTAAATAAACTGAAGTTTCACCGATATTATAAATATATTGATGAAGACCTACTTTTTGCATAAGATCTTTATCTGTATTTTTTACATCTATGTGCAAAGATCTAGTAAAAGGTAAATTGGATGAGTTTGCTAACTCCACAAAAAAAAGTTTTTTATCTATATCCCAAGACGCTCCATCCTGAAATTTTTTATTAATAACAGAATTTTCTTTTTTGTCTTCATAAACAAGTAGATCCCTTGTATTGATTCCGAGTGCGTTTGCAATTACTTCAATTTGATCATAATTAAATTCAAAGTCGCCATTTTCATAATTTTTTAAAACTTCTTTGCTAATATTTGTTCTATCACAAAGTTCATCTATGGAAATACTGAATGATTGTCTAAAAAATTTTATAAGTTCACCAATTGCAATATTTTTCTTACTGAAATTCAAAGCATAACCAGATGCAAGCTCAGGATCAGAGAGTGCAGAAAGTTCCAATTGGCTATCACCACTTAAGTTACTTCCAAACGTCAAAGCAAGTATTAAACCTGGTTCTTCGCTTTCAGCCCTTGTTGCAAAAGAATGAGGAACAAATGGTGTAATGTAGCAAGAATCTCCTGTGTTCATTTCCTCGACACACTTTTCACCAACTTCATTTATATAATAAAAATTTACACAACCTATAAAGTATGTAAATTGATGCATAAAGTGTCCATTGTTCCATTGAATTTTAGAATTATTTGGACTGTTGTCTTCCACAACACACAATTGCTTTATCCACTCGGGTCTAAAGGTAGTTACTGTTGTTAAAACTGTATCTCTATATTCGTAATAATCATCTCCTGCTCTTTGCATAATTCTTGAACTTTCTTTTGTGTTTTGTGAAGACATTTTTTTAAAACCATATTCGGTATCATCCTTAACTACAAAAAAATCTCGCTCATTTACAGGCCATTTTTTACATGCCAAAGATATAAATTCATAAGAAATTTCTTTTTCTCCGTTAATAAATTGCATCAATTCTTTTAAAGGAAAATTCAATTCTTTGGCTGCGTCTTCTGGTCTTCTTTTTAAATCATTTAATAATCCCCTTAGATTACTTCCTGATTTTTTTAGTTCATTAAGACTTTTATTTGACATGGGTCAATTTTACTATATTTACAATCACTTTAAATTAATGTATTGGAACTATTTAGGCTTATAAAATTTGAAATATGATCTTTATCAATTTTAAGAATAAAGTTCTCAGACCTTGTAGATAAAAAATCTTCGAACGGTATATCTATAGTTTCTGTTTTTAAATATGAAATAATTTCTTCATCTAACTTAAGATTTATCAACAAGTTTGTGATTTCCTCTAAAAGATTTATATTGTTTTTCATTATTTCATCATCTTTTACATAGTCAAATATTCTTGGAATAGTAAAACTACAAGCAAGCCCATGGGGTATTTTATATTTTGCAGTAAGTGGATATGAAATGGAGTGCGCAATTGAAGTCCTCGTAATATTGATTGCTTTACCAGCAAAATTGCTTGCAAGAATCATTTTTTCAAAGTCGTAAGTATCATCTTTTAAACAAAATGCTCTCAAAGTTTTTATGTTTAACTCTAAAGAATCAATAGCGTATTTGATTGAATTTATATTTCTATTTTTATTCCATAATGATTCAAATGCATGTGAAATAGTATCTAAAAAGGGATGGAGAAGATTTTGGCCCGTCAATGTATCTAAAAATTTTTCTTCAAGAAAATAATGGTCAGGTAATAATTTTTGGTGATCTAAAGAAAATTTTTTATTTTTTTTGAAGTCCCATATAGTTGAAAATTGAGTGACCTCAGCTCCCGTTCCAGCAGTTGTTGGGTAGGCATGTAATTGAATTTTATTTACATTATCCAATATATCTGGGTTTTTAATTACTTCATTAAGATCATCACTTAAATTATTATCCAAAAAAACAGAAAGTACTTTTGCGCTGTCTAGAACACTCCCCCCGCCAATTGCAATAATTAGTTCAAACTTAGATTTTTTCAAATTGGATTTGAAATTTTCTAATATATCAATAGTTGGATAAGAATTAATATGTATTATTTGAGGCTTTTTGAAATTATATTTTTTTGATAAATAATCAACATACCCTCTGTTTTTACCATTTTCCGAAACTACTAACAAAGCCTTACTTATAATTTCCATAATTTAAAAAAACTCTAAGTATTCAATTGGTTTTTTATCAGGTCTTGGAAGAGTTGGGTCTGAGTTTATATTTATAAGAACCTCAATAAGAGATGTTCCATTATTATTTTCAAAACTTTTTATTATTTTATTTAAATCATTTAAACTTTGACACCTATAGTAACTATCATAATTTGACCCCATTGAAATTTTATCAAAATCAATTTCCTTACCAACAGTGGGCTGACCTCCTACTGATTCGTGCGAAAAATTATTTAATATATAGTGGTGAAAATTTTGTAGATTTAATGAACCAATTATAGGTGCAAATCCCATATGCATTAAAAAAGATCCGTCTCCATCAAGGCATACTACTCTTTTATTTGAATTGTTTAATGCAACACCAGCTGCAACAGAACTAGCATGTCCCATTCCTCCGATGCAGTAAAAAGCTTTTCTGTTATGTTTTTTATTTAACTCATAAAGCTCTCTTGAAGTTTTTCCAGTTGTAGATATGAATATCGTATCCTCATCGTAGATATTAATTAATTGATCGATTACTTCTTTCCTTGTGAGGCTGTTTTTGTTACTGCTAAAATTTCTTGAATCTTTTTCAAAGTAATCTTTTTTTATGATTAAAGCAATAGATCTTTTTTTACTTATATTTCTAATTATCTCATCTGTCTGAATATCTTTATTTTTATCAAGTATTAAGTAATCTATATTCATAAGCTTTAGCTGTTTAAGAGTTATTTCACCCTGTAATTTATGTTGAGGTTCATCAATAGTATCTGGGGACCCTCTCCAGCCAATAATTAATAATAAAGGTATTGAAAATACTTGACTCGAAGAAAGAGAAACAACTGGGTTTACTATGTTGCCTAAACCAGAATTTTGGAGATATACGGCTGATGGCATTTTTGTTGAAAGATAATTACCGATAGCCATTCCAACAGCTGATCCTTCATTTTGTGTTATCACATGCTGAATATCGTTGTCAGATTCAAATTCTAAATATTTACTTAAGTCAGACAATAAAGAATCTGGAACCCCGTAAAAACTATTAATTCCAATTTCTTTAATTGCTTTTATAAAATTCTTAACTTCCAATTTTAACTTTCTGGGATTAAGTTCAATATTTCTTTAATTGACATTAAATTATCGTCTGCTTCCATACTTCTTTGATTTTCTAAAATTGAATTTGCTGTTTTGACCATTGATGGGTAAGAGGATCTCAAAAGATGGTTTGCATAAATTATAATATTTGCGCCAGCCTCAGAAAACTCTTCATTTTTAAATTGGTTATATGAAGTTGGAACAACAGCAAGAGGTGCATGTGAATCAATTTTTCTAAATTTTTCTATAAATTCAAAAATTTCTTTACCGTCACTTTTTCTACTGTGAATAAGTATCCCATCTGAACCTGCCTCAGTGTAAGCTTCAGCCCTTTTCAATGCGTCACTCATTCCCTGTTCAAGAATTAAGCTTTCAATCCTAGCGAAAACCATGAAATCTTCTGTTAGTGAAGCGTTTTTTCCTAATATAATTTTATTACAAAAGTTATCGATTGAATCTTGAGTTTGTTTTGCCTCTGTTCCAAAAAGTGAATTTCTCTTTAAACCGATCTTATCTTCAATTATTACCGCAGATACCCCAGCTCTTTCAAGATTTTTTACCATAAATCTAAAGTGTTCAGGCAAACCCCCAGTATCTCCATCAAAAATTATTGGCTTAGTAGTAACCTCAAGTATTTCATTAATAGTAATAAATCTGGAAGAAAAGTCTACAGCTTCAATATCAGGCTTTCCCCTTGACGTAGAGTCGGTTAAGCTACTCATCCACATACCATCAAAAATTCTGCGTTTACCATTAGAGTTAAATTCTGCATTTTCAACAACTAATGCGCTTAATGGATTGTGTGTGTCTAAAAATGTTAAATATTTATTTTCAATTAACAGTCTTTTTAATGAACTTAATCTTTCATTGCTTGTTACTTTATCCTTAATTTTTTCACTTTTTATATCAATTGATATTGCATTTTGTGTGTATGGAACTTCAATTAATTCTCCGTCCCATCCTTCTAGTGTTTCTATAACATTTTTTCTAATTTGTTTCTGATAACCTTCATTCCATTCATCACCATGTACCACATAATTTGGTTTTAATTTCTCTAAATTTTCTGAGTAATCAAGTTTTGCTTGCTCTACTATTTCATCAACAAGTTGGATATTTTTAATAACCTCATATCTGTCTTTATATTTTAAAAATGGTCCTTTTTTATAACTTTCAATGGCTTCATCTGATAGAAGACCGACTATAACTTTTCCAAGTGAACTTGCTTTTGTTAGTACATTTATATGCCCTGAGTTAATAAGGTCACCCCTCATTGCAACATAAACTATTTTTTTATTATTACTTGTATTCATTTTTATACGTTTCTCTTGTTTTTAAAGTATATTGACTCTTTTAATTATAAAAGACATTATTGTTCGAAAACAAGATTAACATTTTCATTATTCATTGCTTACGAATACAATATTTCCTGCAATATCATTTAAAATTTGTTTTTGATAAAAATTAACTAGTTCCCAAACATCTTTGTAGTTGTTAATTTTTTCAATAGTTAATGTTTTTATTCCATCTCTAAGAAAAACATAAGGAGTATAATTTTCTAGTTTATTAATTATGTCAAATAAAATGTCTGTGCTTGCAGTGTCTAGCTCAAACATTAGGCTTTTAAAGTTTACTTTATTGTTAATAAGTTGGAGGGCAATGTCATAATCAGAACCTTCAGCATCTATTTTGATAATATCAAAGTAATTACTGATATAATTTTTCTTTTTTAGGAGAGTTTCAATTGTATATGTTTTAATTTCTATTTCATCTATATTTTCATTTTGTAAATTGAATTTTTCTAAATTTTCTTTTTTTAATGTAAAAAGGGTTGTATTTTTACTGGGTGAGTAATAAGTAAAGATTCCGTCTTTATTGCCAATCCCAAAATTATAAAAAGTAGCTTTTATAAACTTTTTATATTTTAATTGATATTTCTTTTTTAATATTTTAAATGATTTCGGATTCGGCTCAATAAAAGTTATATTAAATTTTTGAGAAAAATTATTATTTGAAACAATATTAAATAGCTCACCTTTATGAGAACCAATTTCTAAAATTTTAATTTTTTTTTCTGAGTGTATCCTCGATAGCATAAAATCAATTTCCATGTGTTCTATTATTTTTTGGTTTTTATTTGAAGACAACATTCTTTTTAGAAAAATTTTTATCCTACTCTTAACAGAGTTGGGTACAAATTTTTTTAATAATTTCATCATATATAATCAATAAAAGAATACTTTTATCTATTCAAGTTTACAATTGACTTAAAATATTTCACTACAAAATACTTTGGTGTTTATAAGATAATTATTATTAAACATTTTTTTAATTTTTAAGTAACAGTTTAGAATGCCAAAAGTTTTTTGATTCTAAAAAAAATTGTTGTAAAAAAATTTTCAAACTTATTTCGTAAAATATCAAAAGTTGTTATGTTTTTTGCTAAAACAGCTTCTTGTATCAAGGAATTATATTGTTCTATTACAGAATCCAAAGAATATATAGAATTATATCTAGAAATAGAATGTTTAGAACATTCCTCATAGAAATTTTTATCTTTAATGAATTTCAACATACCTTTAGAATATTCCTCAACATTTTTTGCAATTATTCCGGAATCTTTTATCTGCTCAGCATGACCCATGCTTGGTGCGATATGGGAAATAAAAGGTAAACTGTGTGACATAGCTTCAATAATTGACGTAGAGCACTGTTCTCCATCTTTTCTTCCATGAGCATATACATCTAATGAGTTGAGAAACTTATGAATCACTTTTGTATCAGCAGTCGTAGGTAGAAATTTGATATTTTTTATTCCTAAAAATTCTGCTTGATTCCTGTAATTATTACTGCCTCCCAAAAGTATGAACATAGTATCTTCAGACTCTATCCTTTTATATGCTTCCAAGGGAATATTAGAAAATATATTATCGTCTTCTCGTTGGTGCATTCCAAAAACAAACTTATTTTCATAATCATATTTACAATTAGTTTTTATAATTTTTACTGGATTTGGTATGATTACTGATTTTTTTCTTGGCCCCCCAGCCCCGACCCACTTATCTCTTTGCTCTTTTGAAATTAATACGGTTTTGTAAACATTGACTTTATTTTCCGCCATTCCAGAAAGGTGAATTGTATCAATAATTTTTGTTTTATTTATCAAGTTAAATGGATACTCTGGGTGGCCTGCTCTACCAGTTACTATGAGATCATAATTGTCTTCTGTAAATAATTCCCAAAAATCTGTATTAACCCAATCATGTGTTGGAATTCTTACGTCTTTGTATTCTACGTTAAACTTTATTAAGTTTACTCCGTGATCTAGACAGTACTCAATCCTTCTTATGTCTGTATCAATGTGTTTGTAATCTGATCCTAAATATGGAGCTGAATCACAATAAAAAAAATCAACTATGTACCTATTTTTTGGTAACTCAGAAGCAATTGTTTGCAATACTTTCTCTGTTCCACCAAAAGCCATCCCACCAAATTTAATAAATGCTATTTTTGTCTTCATTATATTTTATATGTTGAATTATAGAGTCAAGCTAAACTGATTTGAGGTATGCAATTATATTTTATTTATTAGTGGACATATCAAAGATTGGTCATAGTTAGCAACATGAAAAGATTTCAAAAGAAATAAAGTTAATACAATTTACTATTCAGGTTTTTTTAAAATCCAAATATATGTTGGAATTAAGAAATATAATATTTTTGCAATAGAGTTTATAAAATAAAATTTAATACTATTTTCCTTTAACAATTCGCTCGCTGAGTATTTTGTGGGGTGTTTTAAAACCTCTAATGTGTAATCAATTATTTCAAATTTATTTACTAATTTTTTTAAATTTCTATATGATCTATGAGTTTCATAATAATATTTTTCTTTAGTAAATAGTCTTATGTATGTATTTGAAATTCTTTTTGGAAAATATGAAAGAAAAGGAAGCCTGTAGTGCGGTTCTAAAATTTGAAATCTATTGCCAGCCGCAAAATAGCAAACTCCTCCTGGTTTTAATAATCTGAAAACCTGATCCATTAAATTAACATCGGAGGGTACGTGTTCATATATATGAGAACAAGTAATTACATCAAAAATTTGGTCATTAAAAGTATTTTCTTCTATTGGAGTCTCTTTAAATGTAAGGTTGTCTAATTTATACTTCTTAGAAGCATACCCTATAGCCTTAGAGTCAATATCTACTCCAATTACTTCAGAAAAATGTTTTGCATATTCTTTTGTCATTATTCCTGTAGAACAGCCTATATCTAAAAGTTTCAAATTCGAAACATCACTTAAATAGTTTTTTAAAATTAAAATAGTCTTATTTGCTTTAATTTCCCTTGATTTTGTGTCATACAATGATTCAACAGATTCTGATATATTTGCATAATCATATTGATAATTATTTTTCATTAGTGGCCAGAGGCAGAATCGAACTGCCGACCCCTTGTTTTTCAGACAGAGGCAAACCATTAGTCCTTTC
>MDTA01205469.1_pt1 | contig 52555 bp, 71 predicted proteins | sample 811151 | NCBI WGS metagenome assembly MDTA01 (sample SAMN05326648, study PRJNA326480) | marine metagenome | isolation source: seawater | place: Indian Ocean: South | collected 2010
CCTTCGATCCAAAGTCAGCATCAAAGCACCCATGCCTGCAGGTTTTAACTCTTCGACAATTATCTGATACCGACTTTTACCTGAAAACGTTGTAAGCTTTCCTATTACAATTACTTCCATACCCTCTTCGGGCTTTGTATTCAGTTTGCTGAATGTTCCTTTCCAAATTATACCAGCTAAAACATTTTTTTCATCTTTAAAGTCGAGATAAGTGTGGCCAGAAGCAGGTTGCGAAATTCGTCCAATTTCCCCTCGTACTTTAATGTACGGGAATTCGCCCTCGATTTTTTTTTTGATCAATACTGACAAATCAGATACCGAGAATTCAGGTAAGTTCTCAGTAAAATTGTTTGCATCTATTGAGTCCATCATTTAGATATCCTTGTAATGTCCTTATTCGATAGTAAGGTAATCTGGTACTAAATAAAAGATGCGATGCATATTTAAAAAATTATGAAAATACTAGTTCTAGGAAATGGTGGACGAGAGCATGCATTAATTTGGGCTATTTCCCAAAATCCGAAGTGTCAAAAGATCTACTGTGCTCCTGGGAATGCTGGTACTAATGAAATTGCGACCAAAGTTAACATAGATATCCTTGACCAAAGACAGGTCATCGGCTTTTGTTTAAATGAACCCATAGATCTTGTAGTAATTGGACCTGAGGCACCATTAACGGTTGGCATAAGCGATGCACTGATAGCCAATCGCATTATGACATTTGGACCTTCAAAAGCTGCAAGCATCTTAGAGGCCTCCAAGACATTTACGAAAGAAATTTGTAAAATAGGAAAAATTCCTACTGCTCGGAGTCAAACTTTTGATAATTTTACTGATACTAAGAAATATTTGAAATCGTGTACGTTCCCAACGGTTATAAAAGCAGATGGATTAGCTTCTGGAAAAGGCGTAATTATCGCCGAATCAATGAAAAGTGCGCTTGAGGGATTAAAAACAATTTTTGGCGGTAAGTACGGAGCAGCAGGAAACCGCATTTTGATTGAAGAATATCTGGATGGTGAGGAGGCTAGCTATTTTGTTTTAACTGACGGCAAAAACTATATTCCAATCGGTAGCGCCCAGGATCACAAAAAGTTGTTAGACGGCGACAAAGGGCCAAATACTGGAGGCATGGGTGCCTACTCTCCTGCGCCAATAATTACAAAAACGGTTGAGAAGAAAATCCTAAAAAACATAATTGAACCGACGATATCAATAATGAGAAAAAAAAAGAAGCCGTTTAAGGGCATACTCTACGCTGGTGTAATAATTAAACATAATGAGCCAAAGCTTATAGAGTACAATGTCCGTTTTGGAGATCCCGAGTGCCAAGTGCTTATGCGGAGATTAGGAGGTCAAATTCTAGATGTAATTCTTGATTCTCTACAAGGTAACCTTGCTCATTCCCAAATCAATTGGGCTCGAGACGCTGCCATAGCTATAGTTATGGCCGCCAAAGGCTATCCAGAATCCTATAAAAAAGGAACACGAATCAATAATATAAAAGCAGTAGAACAAATTAGTGGAATTAAAGTATTCCATGCCGGTACAATTGAGCAAGATGGCAAATTAATTTCAAACGGTGGTCGAGTTCTAAACATAACTTGTAGGGACGAAACCTTGGTAATGGCCCAAAGAAAAGCCTACAAAGCATTATCGTTAGTCGATTGGAACGATGGATTTTATCGGACCGATATTGGATGGAGGGCACTAAAAAACTAAAGCCCTTAAATCTGTTTCTCGGGCATTCTTACTATCAAGCCATCTAAATCACTAGTTACTTCCAGTTGGCATGTTAGACGAGAGGAATTTGGGTCCGGCGAGTAGGCAAAGTCAAGCATGTCCTCCTCCATATCATCCTTTGGCGGTAGTTTATCTATCCATGAAGGGTCAATATAAACGTGGCAAGTGGAGCATGCACAAGCTCCTCCACAATCAGCCTCAATACCAGGAATATTGTTGTCCCGGGCCCCCTCCATAACGGTCAATCCCTCAGCAACATCAATAGTATGTTTTGCTCCATTAAACTCAATGTAGGTAATTTTTACCATATTTTTATCTTTCCCAAACTCGTAAGCACTCTTTAACCTAACTTTAATATTATGGCTAGTTTCAAATTTTCAATATCATTTTTTTGTTGCAAAAATTGTTTTATGTTCTATTTATGTTCTCAATTATCAACTTTTATAACTGATAGAATCTAATGAAAACAATTCGAGCATCTGATTTAATACAAACTTTAAACCACAAAACCGTACGTGTAGCAGGTTTAGTTGTATCAAGACAACGGCCTGGAACAGCTAATGGTGTTGTTTTTTTATCTTTGGAAGATGAAACAGGTCTTATAAATATAGTATGTTGGAAAAATATTTATAATAAATTTTATCGTGAAATCTTATCTTCAAAATTAATACTAGTAAAAGGGCAATTACAAAAAGAGTCTGGAGCTGTGAATATCATAGCAAAATCCATAAGAGATATATCCCACTTACTTGACTTACTGCCCTATATCGATAAACAATAATCACTTACTTGTTTGTACCTTTTGTTCTTCAATCATTTCTATCGTACCAAATACAGTTTCTATTTCCAATTTTGACAAAAGGAACTTTTTTTTGTCTTGTTTCAAATAATGAAGCTTAAATTCAAGTGGATCTTTTTTTAAATCAACGTCTTTAAAACCTGATATTCTTCTTATTGCACCCTGACAAGTGACTGATTGCTGCCCACTTGTTTTGTTAACAAAATATAACTCAGACATTCTAAAACCATCTAATATCAATACTTCACCAACACACATCTGAACTTGATTACGATCAATTAGAAGCCACAAAATCAATGATACGGGATCAATTGTGTTATTTATGCTCGCAGGATCATCGAGATGGTAAGGCTTTTTTAAGTCTGGAGAGTAATAAAAACTTTCTACCTCTCTACCTCGATAATCCAATTTAGTTTGTCTAGACACGCCATTTAAGTGCCATCGAGTGCTAGACTGAATAGGTATTAACTCATCAAAACCTACAACTCTCCCTAAAGCTCCTGACGAAATAAAAATTTTTGAGAAAAAACTGACTATTCCCCTCGCAGACATTAAGGAAGAGATCGTATATCGGTTTTTAATTATTTCCGCTTTGACATCTAAGTTGCCAATCTCAACATCCCAAAATTTCAGCTTAAAAGATTTATCTATTTGCTGAGGCGCTCCATACGCAAATGATAAAAGACAAACCCAAATAAGAGTCGTTACAAGATATCGAGAGATAGCTTTCAAAATTTCTCACTTTCATTACCTGTTATCAAAAATTATAACCTAAAGTCCTTTAATAGGCTTTTATATAAAAATTTGTAAGCTATAGTGAAATTAGTTTAGAGGTTTTCAAAAATTGCCTATTTTAGATAAACACGAAATTTTAAGTATTGCAAAGCGAATACAAAATGGGGATCGACGCGCTCTTTCTCAAGCAATTACGTTTTGTGAATCCACTAGAGAGGATCACAGGAAACAGACAAAAATACTTTTAAAAAGTTTTCAAAAACCCTCCAATAATTCTCTAAAAATTGGGTTGACTGGCACACCGGGAGTTGGAAAATCCACTTTTATAGAAACTTTTGGACTACTGCTTACAAATTCTGGAAAAAAAGTTGCTGTCTTAGCAATTGATCCTTCCTCATCAAGTTCCGGTGGATCTATACTTGGAGACAAAACACGAATGGAGTTTTTAAATCGCGAGCCCAATGCGTTTATAAGACCTTCTCCAAACAGTGGACTGCTCGGTGGTGTCAGCAGAAGAACCAGAGAGGCAATTCTTCTTTGCGAAGCCGCAGGTTATGACATTATAATTGTAGAAACAGTAGGTGTAGGACAATCTGAAATAGCAGTTTCAGAAATGACTGATCTATTCTGCTTACTTATTGCTCCAACTGCAGGAGACGAACTCCAGGGAGTCAAACGCGGTATAATGGAGATTTCTGATATAGTTCTTGTAAATAAAGCAGATGGAAATCTACGAGAAATTGCAAATTTGACACGGTCAGACTATCAAAATGCATTGCGCCTATTTAAGTCCCGTGTCTACGATCCTCCCGATTTTCCAATCGTAATGACAATCTCATCTATTAAGAAAATTGGTATAAAGAGAGCGTGGATTGAAATGCAAAAATTAGTAGCTTGGCGCAAGAAGGAAGGCTTTTTCGTCAAAATACGGGAACGTCAAAAAATAGCGACATTTAAGCGTGAACTAAAACTTCAGTTTGAGTATCAGATTGCAAAATCAAATTCAGTCTTGAAAGAAATCAAGAATTATGAAAAGAAAATTATTTCGGGAAATATTACTCCTGAAGCGGCTGCAGAAATGCTTATCAAAAAGACCTTGTCTAAAAATTGAGTTCGCTCTAATCCCTTTTGAGATTATGAGGTATTGACTTAACTCCGGACCAGCGTTAACAACTATTTTGTTAATAATAATTTATGAGTAAAGAACTGAAAAATAGGGGAAAAATGACTCGCCAGTGTGAATTAACAGGAAAAAGCGTTATGACAGGGAACAATGTGAGTCATGCAAAGAATAGAACTCGCCGAAGGTTCCTACCTAATCTGAATAATGTAAGCCTAATGTCAGAGACACTCGGGAAGAGTTTCAAATTTAAAATATGTGCAGCAGCGCTGCGCAGCGTAGATAAGAAGGGCGGCTTAGATACTTTTTTGATCAAGGCAAAGGATGCAGAGTTGTCTTCGATGGCCTTAAAGGTGAAAAAGGATATTCAGAAATCTCTGGCTTCAACTTAGAGCTTGTGGCTAGTATACGCCAGTAAGAGATATTAGTGTAAAATTTGACACACTTGACGTAAGAAAGAAATACTGTCACATCGATAGCATGACGAAACTTGAACATATAAGAAATTTCTCAATTGTTGCTCATATAGATCACGGAAAGTCCACGTTAGCTGATCGACTTATTCAAATAACGAATACGGTTGCGAATAGGGATATGAAGGCACAAATACTTGACTCGATGGATATTGAGCGTGAGCGAGGCATAACTATTAAAGCTAATACTGTAAGGCTAGATTATATTTCAAAAAATGGGAAAAACTATATTTTAAATTTGATAGATACACCTGGACATGTAGATTTCTCGTATGAAGTTTCTCGATCCATGCGCGCCGTAGAAGGTTCTCTTCTTGTAGTAGATGCATCACAAGGCGTAGAAGCACAAACATTGGCGAATGTCTACACTGCAATAGACGCAGATCACGAAATTATAACGGTTCTCAACAAAGTCGATCTGCCAGCTGCAGACTCTGCTCGTGTTGCAGAACAAATAGAAAATGTTATTGGAATTGAAGCGCAAGATTCAGTTAAAATTTCAGCGAAAACTGGCTTAGGTGTTGATAATGTGCTTGAAGAAATTGTAAATAAATTGCCATGTCCTGAAGGTAACGAAAATGCCCCACTAAAAGCACTTCTAGTCGATAGCTGGTACGACCCATATCTCGGGGTCGTAGTAATGGTCAGAGTAATAGACGGCCAACTTAAAAAAGGCGATAAAATCTTGATGATGCAAACCGGCGCTACATTCTCTGTGGATAGAGTTGCGGTAATGAAACCCCAGATGGAAAATATTGATTGCCTAAAACCAGGAGAAATAGGAGTCTTTACTGCATCTATCAAACAAGTAAGAGATACTCGAGTGGGCGACACTATAACACTGGATCGAGAGCGCTGTGCAGAAGCCCTTACGGGGTATAAGCCCTCGCAGCCCGTAGTTTTCTGCGGTCTTTTTCCTGTAGATAGCTCAGAGTTCGAAGTACTACGAGAGTCAATTGAAAAGCTTGCACTGAATGACGCATCTTTCACTTTCGAGATGGAAACCTCAGCCGCCCTGGGTTTTGGCTTCCGTTGTGGTTTTCTTGGCTTACTTCACCTAGAAGTAATTAGAGACAGAATTGAGAGAGAATATAAAATTGAACTAATTACAACTGCCCCAAGTGTGATTTATCAGGTAGTCAAAACTGATGGTTCTATACTAGAACTACATAATCCAGCTGATATGCCCGAAACCGTAAGAATAGAACACATTAGAGAGCCTCGAATTAAAGCAACTATCTTAGTGCCTGATGACTATTTAGGTGATGTTTTGAAACTCTGCGAAGAAAGACGCGGAAATCAAATTGATTTAACCTATGCTGGAAGTCGAGCAATGGTGGTTTATGACTTACCATTGAACGAAGTAGTTTTTGATTTTCACGATCGCTTAAAATCAGTTACGAAAGGCTATGCTAGCTTTGATTATCAAATTTCCGAATATTCAGAGGACCAATTAGTAAAAATGCAAATCTTGGTTAATGACGAGCCAGTGGACGCCCTTTCCACAATGGTTCACAGAGGGCGAGCTGAGGCGCGTGGCCGAGCCATGTGCGAAAAACTAAAGGAATTAATACCACAACATATGTTCAAAGTACCTATCCAAGCTGCTATCGGAGGACGAATAATTGCCAGAGAAACAATTTCAGCATTAAGAAAGGACGTTACGGCTAAATGCTACGGTGGTGACATGACAAGAAAAAGAAAACTTCTAGAAAAACAAAAGGCCGGGAAAAAACGCATGCGGCAATTTGGAAAAGTAGATATCCCCCAGGAGGCCTTTATTAAGGCTCTAAAAATGAACGATTGAATCTATTAGGATTTCTTTTTTAGAGCTGCAGGCGATACTCTCAATTAGTAACTCTGGGGATGAGGGTGTAAGTGATATATTTTATCTCTGCACATATATATATTACTTAATAAAACTGTCTTAGATCCACTTTCTCGCCACCCTAATAAAGAAACAGAATTTCCGCCCATTAGCACGGCTCTATTTTTAAGCTCAATGATAGTGTCTTGATAATCTTTTTTCTGGACAAGGTTTAATCTTAGTACTTGGGTACAACTATTATTCCCACGTAAAGCCCTGTCTGCATGCAAAGACACGTACTTGGTCGCAGTGATGGGAACAGACAAGTCCACAAGATCACCCGAAGTATGAGCTCCTTGCACTTGTATGGGTACTGATGCAGTATCAATTGTATTGCATGCTAATAAGCAAAAAGCTATGGACCATAAATACCGACTCATTTTTCAGCTCCCTAATTATGCCTACCTTAATTCGGCGTATGCAAGCGAGTCGAGTCAAATTTGCACCTCACTGTAAATTGTTTCTCAAAATAATAAAATAATCAGAAAAAGGTGACTTCCTTTACATCAATCAAGGCTTTGTGATTTCGGCCAAATGCAACTATCCCGATACTCTTTATCGAGTCGGGTACAATAGTTTTTCTTAACCATGCACTTGACCTGTCAAAATCGCTAAACCTTATCTGTACTGTGTTCCAGTCTGAATTTGTTTGAAACTTCGCTTTGTAGTATTGCCACGGCAAAACTGTTCCACTCGTCCGAAGAAAAACAAAATAATTCTGTCCATTTCCACGAACCACTAACTCCAAACCATTCAAGTCCTTTGCTAGCTTGGAAACACTTGACCTTATCTGAATAAAACCACCATTATTTTCAGTTGTAACTATACCTTCCAACCGACGATATGAAGAACCACCTTCGGTCAAAAGCTTAGAGTTACCAGTAGATTTCCCTCCCATTACCTGATCAGAGAAATACTGCCAAGATGCAGCATCGCCTTCAATCGTATCCATCTCTTGTCCTTTTGCATAAGAAATCACCACAAAAAGCCCCACACAAAGAAAAAAGCCTATGTAGATCTGAATTTTTAAAAATCTTAGCATTCTTCCAGTTTACCGTTTATTACGTAGCTTAAAACGTCCACAATTTTCAGTGGATCGTCTAACACTGCCAAAGCAAATGCATCCACTTCTTTTAAGGCATGCTGATGCTCCTTTCCATGAATAACTATTAGAGATTTTCCTAAAGCTACAGCATAACCAGCGTCATAAGCCGCATTCCACTGTTTATATTTTTCGCCAAACCTAACAATTACAATATCACATTTTTTTATTGCGTGCTGGGTTCGTAGTGCGTTAACTTTAGCGCCTTTATGGTCATACCAAAATTTTTTTTCTTCGCTACCAAGAAGTTGCACACCGCAATCATCAGATGATTGATGATCTAAAACAGGATGAGAAAAATTCACATTTAAATTTCGTTTTCCCACTTCATCTATTATTATTTGACGCCAGTTGGTGTGTATTTCACCAGACAAATATATATTCAAACTCATGTAAATACCCTATATTTTTTGAAAATAGCCTATACTATATAGTAATTTATGTCGTTTAATTCTACATCTAAATATATGACAAAAATTGGACATACCACATATTTGGAAAAAACTAGTTGCAAGGGGCGAGAAATTTACCAAATGGCTTCAAAACTTAAGAAATTTGTTATTGTGGGTTTAATACTTGCATCATGTCAAACAAGCAATGACATGGACGAATACAACCTCAACACATTAGATCTGACTCGTATCACGGGAGAAACTCCAAAGAACGAGACCTTTTTAAGCTCTGCATTTTGGACGGCTGTAGTTGGAGCCGCTCTTTTAGCAGCCTTATCTTCTGACTCCACTTATTCTTCGAAGACTGGTATGGATTCTACAGAATTAGACTCCGAGTGGATTGAATAAACCAGACTTGATGATTTTCAAACTTTCGTGTGTCTTGAATTGTAAGATAATAGGATAACGGAAGAAAAAATTATGCTGCCGCCAAGAAATTCTTTTTGAGATAGAGCCTCTCCGATAAAAAGCCAAACCCATATTGGTCCTAAAAAACTCTCAAATAATATTAGAATACTTGTTTCAGCAGATGGAATAAAAGGGGCAGCTATACTTACAAGGGTTATGCCTAAACCAATAGCAAAAGCTCCCATGAGTAGAATTATTGTAATATCAATGCTGGAAATTATCATACTCCGAGAAAAAAGCATAGCTCCGGCCAAACCTAATAAACCGCTAAACGCACCGCCAATCAAGGTACCCGATAGAATATCTTCCTTTTTACTTCCTCTGGTTGTTACTAACATAGATGCAAAAGCTATCGCTGCCAAAAGAGCAAGAACGTCTCCTAAATTCTTGTTCACCTCTAGACTCTCAGAAACCATTAGATAAACTCCGAATAATGACAAGAACATGGCAAAAACGGCCATTCTTCTTGGCTTTTCTCCGAGAATTATCCAAGCAAAAAAAGTAGCAATCAAAGGTGCAGTCGATAGTATAAAGAGCGTAGCGGCGACGGATGTAAAAATTATAGAAAAAACATAACCTGTGAACGCAATGCCTAGAAAAAACCCTACAAGCAAATCCCACCTGTCGATCTTTGTCATAATAGTCTTAAAAGCAATCCCTCTTTTAAGCCTTATGACTATTAACAAAAGAATAGACATTGAAACCGACCTATAGAAAAGGATCAAAAAACCGTCACCTGATTGGAGTAACCGAATAAGCAAGCCGTTAAAGCTCATAAAAAATGCTCCAAGAAGAACAAAATAGACCGCATTTTTCTTTTTCATTTGCTTCCTATTTTCAATAAATTCTGTTATCCCATCAAGGTTCCTTGGAGAACCCATTGCAAAAGCCAAACCTTGATAACCAGGAGGGCAGTTTTAAAGATGCCATTACTATAAAACCCAAATAAGCGATAGCATAGCGACAAAGATTATGAGAACGGTAACTAGAGGTTGGTAAACTTTATTATATCAGAGCTGACCTGATTAATATCGACGTGACCACACAGGGCCATCGATAAATCAAGTTCTCTTTTTATTATATTCAAACATAGTGATACACCTTCCTCCCCAAGAGCACCGAGTCCATAAAGATAGGGCCTCCCTATCAAAGTTCCTTTTGCTCCTAACCCCAATGCCTTTAAAACATCTTGTCCTGATCTAATACCCCCATCCAACCAAATTTCAGTCCGATGACCCACTGAGTCAACTATTGAAGGCAACATAGATATTGCCGAGGGCGCACCATCTAACTGACGGCCACCATGATTTGATACTACTAGGGCATCAGCTCCACACTTAACAGCCATTTCAGCATCTTCTTCATCCATTATACCTTTCAGTATTAGTTTTCCACCCCACAATTCCTTAACTTCGGAGACATCATCCCAGGAAAACTCGAGATCAAAAGCTTCACCTACCCACGCACTTAATGAAGACAAATCTGAAACACCCTCAACATGCCCAATAACATTTCTAAATGACCGCCGTCCAGTCCTTAACATTTCAAGACACCATCGAGGTCTCATAGCTAAGTCAAATAGTGTTGACATTGAGTTCAGCCTGGGCGGTGCCGACAGACCATTTCGTATATCTTTATGTCTCTGTCCCATTAATTGTAAATCCACAGTAAGCATGAGAGCAGAACAGCCGGCTTTTTTTGCTCTATTAATTAAATTTTTTTTAAATTTTTTATCTTTCATAACATACAGTTGAAACCAAAATGGCGCAGTTGTATTTTCTGCAACATCCTCGATCGAGCAAATTGACAAAGTGGACATTGTGAAGGGAACGTTGAATCTTTCGGCGGCTCTCGCAACTAAAATCTCACCATCAGCTCGCTGCATACCTGTCAATCCACATGGCGCTAATGCCAAAGGTAAAGAAACTGGAATGCCCACCATAGAGGCTGACGTTGAGCGTTTCGAGATATTGACAGCCACTCGCTGTCGTAGTTTAATTTTTCTAAAATCATCTTGGTTTTCACGATATGTTTGTTCAGTCCAAGATCCCGAGTCAGCATAATCGTAAAACATTTTTGGAACTCGTTTTTTGCTCAAGCTTTTTAAGTCATCAATATTTAAAATATGTCGCATCAATATGCTTCCTGAAACTTTGAAGTTCATGCACTGTAACTATTTATGTGAACCTAATTTAGTAGTTTTAATTTAACAAAAGAGTCGTTACAATTATTTTCACAGGTATCAAAGTAGCTCGCTAATCATAAGTGATCAAGTATGAAATAATAAAGTTATACTGCAAAATGCATGCAAAAAATTATTTCGGACCCAGTATGAAAATTTTAGTATAGTAGAGGGTTTAGAAACCTATAGAACGTAAAAAGTAAATATATATGAAAGATTTAAAACTTTATTCAACTGCTTCGCAAAAGATCACATTATTACGAAGAACATCTCAAAGTTCATTGGTTGCGTTTTGTGCGTTAATACTAATAACAATTTTTTGCAACATCGCATATTGTGAAAGTCGCCTAATAATGGTCACAGACCCTGCTTGCCCTTTTTGCAAAGCATGGGAAGCAGACGTTGGCAGTACCTACCCAAAGACGGATATTGCAAAAAACTTTCCAATATTTAGAACCGCTATGAATACCTCTTTGGAAGAATTTGCTAAAAACCTGAAACCAGCTAAAGGAACGCCCACATTCATTTTTATTCACGATGGCAAAGAAATCGGCAGAATTGAAGGTTTTTCAAGCGCTGAAATGTTTTGGTGGCTGGTAGAGGACATTTTAATGGAGTCAAAAATGATTTCAGAATAATTATTGTCTTTTTCTTCTCATAAATGTAAAACATGTTTATAGCTTTTGAGAAGCCTAAATAGAAGATATAAAAAGGCCATTCAGAAGAAAATTCGAGATATTTTATAGAGAATAAAATGAAAAATAAAATGAAACTTATTAGTAGACGAGAAACCCTGAGTATCTTGGGAGTGTGTGGAGTGGTTGCAGCCCATCCGATGCTAGCGCAAGCAAGCACCGAAGATATGAGTGCTTTGATCAATGAAATAACCAAGGGTAAAAGCGCTCCAGAAGCAGATATCTATTTTGAACTGCCAGAAATAGCTGAAAATGGTAACCAGGTCAAAGTAACTTTTGAGATTGAAAGTCCAATGACCGACGATGATTATGTCAATGAAGTTTATATTCTTGCCGATGGAAACCCTGCTCCGAACGTAGCAAAATTTATGTTCACTCCTCTGATGGGATCCTGTGCTGCTACAACTCGAATGAGGTTGGCTAAAACTCAAAATGTGTATTTATTGGCAGGCTTTAGCAATGGGGAATATGCCATGACCCAATCTACTGTCAAAGTGACCATCGGTGGTTGCGGCGGTTAATGAAAGGGGAAAACAAATGGCAACAGTAAAACCAAGAGGGAAAGTTCCAAAAGAAGCCTCCGTTGATGAAATTATTGAAATAAAGACATTGCTTCGTCACCCTATGCATAGCGGGCGAATGAAAGACGCGGATGGGAAAACGATCCCACGGCAAATAATTAAAAATTTCATGGCTACCTTTAACGGTAATCTCATTTTTAGCGTAGATATTGAACCTTCAATATCAAGTAATCCATACATCGTATTTCCTTACAAAGCTAAGGAGTCGGGAACCTTCGAATTTGTCTGGACGGAAGATACGGGTACCAAATTTAAAATGGAAAAAACCATAAAGGTCTCCTGATAGTAATAGTAATACGAAAGTCGAGAGTACTAAATGACGAAAAAAGCGAGACCCCCGATTGATGGCAATAGGCGCAAAATTCTTGCAGGATCACTTGCCCTTGGTACAGTAGGTATTACTGGAGGAAATGTTTTTGGACAGGTAAACCCGGAAAATCTGCCTCCAAACGTTCCAGAATGGACGAGCTATTTAGGAGACGGGGTCGATGTGACACCATATGGTTTGCCATCAGAATTTGAAGAAAACGTCATAAGACGAAATGTTGAATGGCTAACTGCGACAACAGAATCATCTGTGAATTTTACGCCGATACAAGACCTCGAAGGATTTGTAACGCCTAACGGCCTGTGTTTTGAGCGTCACCATGGAGGTGTAGCCATAATTAATCCTAACGATTACAGACTTATGATCAACGGCTTGGTAGATCGAGAAATGATCTTCACTTTAAATGATATTAAGCGCTTTCCTCAAACGAATAAATTTTATTTTCTCGAATGCGCAGCAAATGGGGGTATGGAATGGAGAGGTGCGCAGTTGAATGGATGCCAGTTTACGTTTGGAATGATTCACAACGTTCAATATACCGGCGTCAAAATTTCTGACCTGATAAAAGAGACCGGACTGAAATCAAAAGCAAAGTGGATGTTAGCCGAAGGGAGTGATTCTGCGGGGCTCACCCGATCAATCCCAATCGAAAAAGCGCTTGAAGATTGCATGATTGTGTGGGCTATGAACGGAGAAGCTATCCGGCCTGAGCAAGGCTATCCAGCAAGACTGGTGGTTCCTGGATGGGAAGGAAACATGTGGATAAAATGGATTAGGCGAATAGAATTTGGTGATAAACCTTACATGACCCGTGAAGAAACTTCTAAATATACTGATCTGTTAAGAGATGGGAAAGCGAGGATGTTTACGTGGGTGATGGAAGCAAAATCTGTTATAACCAATCCGAGTCCTGAAAAACCATTATTTGATCATGGTTTACACCAATTGAGAGGCTTGGCGTGGTCAGGTCGAGGTCGTATTAATCGGGTAGATGTATCCTTTGATGGCGGTAAAAACTGGAGAACGGCACAGATGCATGGACCAGTTCTCAAAAAATGCCTTACCAGATTTTCAATTCCATTTGAATGGCATGGAGAAGAAATTTTAATACAATCTCGTGCAATAGACGAAACAGGCTATGTTCAACCCACAGTAAAAGAGTTACAGGATATTCGTGGCGTAAATTCGATTTATCACAATAATTCGATTGCAACATGGCTCATTAATAATAATGGTACTGTAGACAATGTCAGACTCGGCTAAATTTTTCCTCTATATTTTAGGCCTTCTACTTCTATCTTTTAATCTTTCGAGTGCTGGAGAACGAACATTTAATTTAGGGGAATTAGCTACCAAAGCTGAGGTCGCTGGCTGGGATATTGATCTGCGACCCGACGGTATGGGCGCACCAATAGGTATCGGAACGGCACTCGATGGAGAGGAAATATATTCAGATAGGTGTGGGTTTTGTCATGGTGATTTTGGCGAAGGTATCGACCGTTGGCCGGAATTGATAGGAGGTGAAGATACACTTAATACTCATGACCCCATTAAGACAACCAGCAGCTACTGGCCTTACGCTTCCACGATGTATGATTACATATACCGGGCCATGCCCTTTGGTGAAGCTCAATCGCTAACGGTAGACGAAACATACAGTATTGTCGCTTATTTGCTCTACATGGGCGATATTATAGGCGAGGAGTTTAAACTAACAAATGAGAATATCGGTTCAATCAGCATGCCAAACAAGAGCGGTTTTTTGTTACCTGATCCTCGACCGGATATACCAAACTTTGGTAAAGCGCCATGTATGAAAAACTGTACCAGTTCGACTGCCATTATTGGGCGCGCAAGAGACTTAGATGTCACACCTGAAGATGAGAATTAAATTAAAATGAAATCAAGACGCGACTTTTTGCAATTTGCAACAGTTTCTGCAGGCTTACTTTTAGGGGGACAATCGGGAAAATCACTAGCCGCAGCACCACAACTTAAATTTGAAGACCTTCTACAATTTGATAGTAAAGGTCAGATTACCTTACTTCACATTACTGATATTCACGGGCAATTGAAACCAATTTACTATAGGCCTCCGTCTCAAAACTACGGCGTTGGTATTTTTGAAGGTGTTCCCCCTCACCTAGTTGGGAAAGAGTTTTTAAAACACTTTGGAATCAAACCTGAAACACCAATTGCATATGCCCATACAATGCTAGATTACCTACCATTGGCACTCGAATATGGTAAACTTGGAGGCTTAGACAGAACATCAACTTTAATAAATGCAATCCGAGCCGAAAGAGGGGATGAAAAAGTGCTTCTTCTAGACGGCGGAGATACTTGGCAAGGATCTTACACTTCCTTAAAGACCCAAGGGATGGATATGGTTTCCACGATGAAGTTTTTAAAACCCGATGCTATGGTTGGCCATTGGGAATTTACTTTTGGCCAAAATCGCTTGGAGGAACTAACTGACACTATGGAATACCCTTTCCTCGGCGGTAATGTTTTTGATACAGAATGGGATGAACCTGTTTTTGACAGTACGGCATACTTTGAAAAAGGTGGCGTGAAGCTTGCCGTTATCGGTCAACACTTCCCATATACCCCCATTGCCAATCCCAAACATTATGTGGAAGGCTGGTCGTTTGGAATTAGGTTGTCAGAGATAAAAAGAAATATTCGAAAAGCAAAAAAACAGGGTGCTGCGGTAATAGTACTGCTTTCACACAATGGATTTGATGTTGATCAAAAAATAGCCAATATGACAGAGGGTATTGATGTTATTTTGACAGGGCATACTCATGACGCTATTCCACAGGCTATTAGAATAAAAGATACACTGCTATTATCTTCTGGTTCTCATGGTAAATACCTCGGACGAGTTGATTTAAAGGTAGATGAAGGACGAGTAGTTGATTCCTCTTCCACGCTGATCCCAGTTTTTTCTGATGTAATTCCCTCCGATCCAAGAGTAGCGCAACAAATACGGAAAGTTCGAAAACCTTATGAAAATGAGTGTACACGTGTCATTGGTAAAGCCGGCGATTTGTTATTTCGAAGAGGTAATTTTAACGGAACCTGGGATAATATTATCTGCGACTCCATAATAACTCATCGAGATTCTCAAATTGCCTTTACACCGGGGTTTCGTTGGGGGACAACCATTCTACCTGGGCAAGATATCACAATAGATGATCTCTACGCACAAACTTCAATGAATTACCCTCAAGTGTATCGAAGAAAAATGACAGGTGAAACGTTAAAAAACATTCTAGAGGACGTTTGCGATAATCTTTTTAATGTTGATCCATTTTTTCAGCAAGGTGGTGATATGGTTAGAGTTGGTGGGATGACGTATACTTGTACACCAAAAGCCGGTAGAGGAAAGCGAATAACAGATATGCGATTAATAGAAACAGGAGAACTCATTGATTCAACAAAAGAATATATTGTTGGAGGTTGGGGATCAATAAATAAGAATGTGGTTGGACCACCAATTTACGATATATTAGAGTCATATATTATTCAGCAAAAGACGGTAGCCCCGAAAACTCCCTCTCCTGTCCATATCGTAGGTATGTAGCAAATAAACCCTTTTATTCAAAGGCGGCATAACCGCCTTTGAACTTTTGTTTCTACGAAAACATATCTGTAGTTATTCCTTGATACCAGCCCTCTGACTCCTCATAGGTGGCTTTTCGAGTACTAGCATCCTCATCACCTTGCGATATAAATTTATCCACTACTTCGATCTTCTCTTCACCAGCCTTGTAATTGGCTCCAACTTTGATTCCATCATTAGTAGCAGCTAGCGACCAGCAGGTGTTTGAAAAGCGAGCAGGATAAACTCTACTATCAGTGAGTGCACCACGAATATGGTTTGCAGCAACCTTTGCCTGGCTATTAGCCGAAAATCCAGATTTAGGCATCGCTGAAGCAACTGAGGCATCTCCCAGCACATAAATGTTCTCATCAGCTCTTGATTGCATAGAGGCGGGAACAATCGGGCACCAATCACCGTCCGTTACACCAGAATTAGCCGCTATTGCGCCCGCTCTCTGTGCTGGTACGACACTAGCTGCATCTGCTTTGAATGTCTCCAGATCTGTTTCTATTTCCATAGTGTCTGGATTTACACTCTTAATTCCACCGTGCGTCTCGGCATCTATCCACTCTATCATTCCAGGATAATGTTTTTCCCAGGCTGCAGTAAAAAGGCCCTGCTTCGAAAACTTAGTCTTAGGATCGACAATTATTATATTTGCAGTCGGGTTCGTTTTTTTCAATACATGCGCAATCATAGATACGCGTTCATACGGCCCTGGCGGACAACGATATGGATTTGGCGGAGGCACCATGACAAATGTACCTCCTTTTTTCATATTCATTACTCGGTTTCTTAAAAGCTGTACTTGAGTACCTGACTTCCATGCATGTGGCATCTTAGTTTGAGCTGCAGCGGAATATCCATTTATACTCTCATATTTGATATCTATTCCGGGTGATAAAACTAACTTGTCGTAAGAAATAGTTCCACCAGACCCCAAACTAACAAATTTTGCAGCGTTATTAACTGAAATAGCCCAATCGTGAACAACATTAACTCCATGATTCACTGAAAGACCATAGTAATTATGCCCTATGGAACCATAATTACGAAAACCACCAAGATACAAATTGGAAAAAAAGCACGTGTAATAACGCTTTGAAGCTTCAATCAACGTGACATCGACGGCTCCTTTAGAGTCCTTTGCAATATATCTCGCCGCCGTTGCTCCACCAGCTCCTCCACCAATTACAACTACTCTTGGCAACGCCGCACCAATCGACAGTGATGGCGTAGCTAAGGCTGCAGAAGACGCGGCTACTATTCCACAAAACGATCTTCTGGATACTTTTGACATTAATTATCCTCCCTTTTTGAAATTATAAACATAGTTTAACACTTTATTTAATCCTGTAAATGTAAAGTTAATTAGGTTTGTTGAGTTTACTGAAATATAATGCAAGCGACGCTATTTGTTCATTATCTAAATTACTTGCAACGAGCTGCATAACCTGATTTTCAAGTACCTTATTTCTATAAGCATGTAATTTCTGCGCCAACAGCAAAGCATCGAGACCTACTATAGCCGGAATACCATCGGTGCCCATTGGTTGGTGACAAGCAAGACACTCGCTTGAGAGGTATTCACCGTAGGGTAAATCAGCTCCAACTAGCAGGTCATCCGTGGCATTTGCCTTTGAGAACCAGATAAATAGCGAAGCGAGCAGTAAAACGAGTCGCATATAAAATCAATTCCTAATTATAAACGGTATCATAATAGGGTCTATTCTAATTATAAAACCTGGTGGGTCAACATATTCATAAAAAATACCAACGAAATGGGCTACCATTACAAATTTTGTATCGCCTAACAACTGACCCGTAGTGAACTACTCGATATAGCTGCGCATCAGTATCCATAGAACTTTTAAACTAGAATTATTTCTCATATTTAACTATAAATTGTTATTAACTGAATCACCGCTACAGCGGCAAACAAGCCTGCAAAAACAAACTTTAAAATAGAGAGTGGGATAGCTTGCATTTCCTTTCCAAAATTAGTTGCGGCTGTGACTTCATCCATTTCATGCATGATGAGCTTTAGATTAGTAAGAATTCTCACTATTCCAAAAGCACCCATAAAACCTGAAACAAAAACTGTCGCAGCTACCAGTAACTCTTTGCCTGATATATCTCCAAATACTATTATCGCCATCGTAGCTAATTGGCTAAGAGTAGTTAAAACAATAATAATGAGAAAATAAAAAAAAGTGCTGATTTGAAGTTTAGCTCGTATATTTTGATCCATAATAACCTCTTTAAATTTGTTTTGATTTCTCTATTTCAAAATTTGTACTTTTTCAATAATTTTTTAAACAAAAAGTGAACTGGTTTGAGATCCTTAATCACACAAAGTCTAAAGAAGTGGCGCACCGAGGAGGATTCGAACCCCCGACCCCCTGATTCGTAGTCAGGTACTCTATCCAGCTGAGCTATCGGTGCGTCGTCATAATTCATCTCAGAACTTCTTGCCTATAACCCATTGAAGGTCAACACCCGATTTTACCCTTACGATGTTACTGTTAACCTCTCCGATAGTCAAATCCACCAAATTTGGTAATTACCAAATACTATCATGCCCTGAGATTTAAACAATGATTTATAAAATTCTTCTTTTTATACGTAAAAGAGTAGGAAGCAGTATTAGAACGGAAAGACCTAACATTGAGAGAAAAAAAATTGGATCTGACTTTAGTTCGCCAACTATATTCAAATCATATGGGGATAAAAATCTAATCTTTGCTCCAATTATAGCTATCAAAAAGGTACCTGGTAAAATACCCAGCGCCGAAGCCACAAAATACGCTTTTAGTCTAACTCCTAGGATGGCCGGAGCTAAATTGACCATCCAAAACGGAAAGATAGGCAAAAGTCTCAAGATGAGTATGTATCTGAAGGGATTATTACTAATACCAAAGTCCACATCTGAAAATGCTGGGTGTCGCATCAACCTCCGACTGAGTTTAGCTTTAAGTCCAGTTTGAACAAGCTTAAAGAGTAATGTTGCCCCAAACAAAGCACTGCAATACGCCAACACGCCTCCTGTGAACGGTCCATACAAGTAGCCAGCTGCAAACGTAAGTAGAGTAGCACTAGGTACGGAAAACAAAACAAAAATTGTATAAGTCATGAAATAAATAATAACAGCCAGCATACCATAAGAATTGATAAAGTGGGCCAACAGATCTATTTTTGTAATCAGGAAACTGAAAGATAAATACTTATAAAAGAAAAAACTAAAAACCAGAGAAAATCCCACGAACACCACTAGTTTCACATTTGTAAAATAATTTAAAAATATTTTCATAAACCGTAAACCCTAATAATTATAATAAAAAGAACTTAAATTTTAATTTAAGTGCCAGTGTTAATTGACTTTTCACGTAAAGGTAATTATGCACGTCTTTAAAGTATCAACAATGGTGTTTCTCGTCGTAATCGAAATAGCAAAGACAGGAATTGAGGGGGAAAAGTGAAACGTACATTCCAACCAAGTAACTTAGTCAGAAAAAGGCGTCACGGATTCCGATCAAGAATGGCATCAGCCAACGGAAGAAAAATAATAAATAGACGCAGATCCCAAGGCCGAAAAAAATTGACAGCATAGTACTTCACCATCGTCGGGAAACTGGAGTAAAAGTTATGACGAAACCCGGCTTAATTTTACGAAAACCAAAAAATGCCTGTAGAACGTTGGATAAACGTTTTGGTTCAATTATCAAACTTAAAAATCGTGCGGACTTTTTAGCTCTAAATTCAAAATTAAAGGCTTCAGCTCGCGGGTTATATCTGCAAGGTCAACTACGCTCCAAGGAAGACCGACAGAATATTATGATTTCAGAAGAAATTATCCGAGTTGGCTTTACGTGCTCAAAGAAGGTTGGGAACTCGGTAATACGAAATAAAGCCAGAAGAAGACTAAAACACATAGCACGACTTTGTTTGCCTGAAGTTGGCCAACCTGGATGGGATTATGTCTTGATTGGTAGACGAGAGCAAACCACATCTATACCTTTCAAAGATCTAAAAAGCTCACTAAAGCTGGCACTTGAAGAGCTTCATTCTAAGCATACGAGTAAATAATAATGAAACTAGTTACTTTTTTGATGAAAATTCCAATAAAGATGTATCGCATGTTTGTAAGTCCCTTTATGCAGAGTAATTGTAGATTTGAACCAACCTGTTCCACGTACGCCCTTGAGGCTCTTGAAGTACATGGTCCAATTTACGGAACCTGGTTGTCCGTAAAAAGAATATTAAGGTGTAGGCCGTTCGGTGGACAGGGATTTGATCCGGTACCTGCAAAAAATAGTAAGAACACTTGAAATAATAAGAAGACTTTTAACGAAAATACTTGACGATAGATTGCGATATCTATTGAACGATGTGTAAAACAATAATAAGACTTTTACATAAAGTGGAGCAGATTATGGACGACCAAAACAAGAATTTACTTTTAGCAACTGCGCTGAGCTTTCTTGTACTAATAATCTGGATGTTTTTATTTCCACCTGAGCCAGTACCACAAAATCAATCAAATTTACCAGAAGTATCTGATCAACCCAACAATAATTTGGGCTCAGCCTTGTAAACTATAATTGATCCAGGAAGCAAAGATGAAAACAGTGAAACTGAAACTAGGCGCATAGCAATCGATACAGATCGGCTTACAGGTTCTATTTGGTTAAAGGGTGGAAGAATTGATGATCTCAAATTGGTTGACTACTTCGAAGAACAAAAACCTGGTTCTAAAAATGTCGTAATGCTTAGTCCTAGCAGTAGAAATAAACCGTACTATGCTGTTTATGGTTGGACTCCAATAGCAGGTCTAACAGCTGGAGATGTACCAAACGCTAATACATCATGGAAGTTAGTAGACGGCCAAAGTCTGACGGAGCGTAGCCCAATAACTTTACAATGGAAAAACAGCAGGGGCGTTATTTTCCAACGAAAAATTTCAATTGACAAAAACTTTATGTTTTCAATTAAACAAACCGTTTATAACGATACCAATGATACGATAAGATTAGCTCCATACGGAATAATAGCCAGGCATGGACAACCAGAGACTATAGGCTTTTATATTCTGCATGAGGGTGTTGTTGCGGCACGAGATGGAGAACTAATCGAAAAGAAATATAAAAAGCTTCCAGACCAGCCCTTCATTCAAAATGAAAATGGAAATGTAGAAGTCTACAACATTGAAAAAAATGGTTGGATAGGCTTCACAGATAAATATTGGATGACAACAATGATTCCATTGCCTGGGCAAAGATTCAAAATGGCAACAAAATATACACCTCAGACGGACACTTACCAAACGGATATGCGTCTTCCAGGTATAGAACTTAAATCAGGCAACCAAAGCAGTATGGAGACATTGTTTTTTGCCGGAGCAAAAGAAGTAAATACTATCAAGAGTTATCAAAGAGAGCTAGGCGTTGAAAATTTTGTAGACTCAGTAGATTGGGGCTGGTTCTTCTTCTTAACAAAGCCAATATTTTCTATGTTATCTTTTTTCTTTGATCTGACTGGTAATATGGGTTGGTCAATAATTCTACTAACGCTAGCAATCAAAACAGCCCTTTTCCCATTAGCTTACAAATCATATGTATCGATGTCACGAATGAAAAAGCTTCAGCCTGAGATGGAAAAAATAAAAGAAAAAACTGGCGGTGACCGAATGAAAATGCAACAGGAAATGATGGCACTTTACAAAAAGGAAAAAGTGAACCCGGCCGCAGGTTGTTTGCCCATACTCCCACAGATTCCAATATTCTTTTCATTATATAAGGTTTTGTTCGTTACAATAGAAGTACGTCATGCCCCCTTTATCGGTTGGATTACTGATCTATCGGCACCAGACCCAAGTTCTTTTTTGAATCTTTTTGGTTTACTTCCCTTTTCGCCACCAGAAGCTGGCAGTTTATTCGCTATCTTTTCAATTGGCGTTTATCCCATCTTGATGGGAGTCACAATGTGGCTTCAGCAAAAATTGAACCCTGCTCCAACAGATAAAACACAAGCTATGATCTTTGCGTGGATGCCCTGGGTCTTTATGTTTATGTTGGGTCAATTCGCTTCAGGCTTAGTGATATATTGGGTAGCAAACAATACTATCACTTTTATCCAACAGTATGGTATAATGGCAAGCCAGGGAGTAAAGCCAGATATTTTTGGGAACATCATTTCTTCATTTAAAAGATCTAGCATATCTAGTAATAAAAGGTGAACTTGCTGAATTTTCGTATAATCAAAGAAACAAACAAAGAGTCTATTAGAAAAGGTCAATTGCTTTTTGCAAAAGAATCGTCCTTTTTAAAGGGAGTGGTAGATGTTAAAGGACTACCAATGGAAAACAGAACCGAAGTTTGTTTTGCAGGAAGATCAAACGTTGGGAAGTCCTCGTTAATAAATGCATTAACCTCCAGAAAGTCATTAGCAAGAACCTCTAATACACCGGGTCGAACTCAACAAATCAATTTTTTTAATGTCGGTGAAAACTATTTCGTTGTTGACCTTCCCGGTTACGGGTATGCTAACGCCCCACTAAAAACTGTCAATAAATGGCAATCTCTTTTAAAGAGATATCTTGCAGGCCGTACGTAGCTTCGCAGGGTTTTTCTCTTAATTGACAGTAGACACGGTGTTAAAGATGTTGACGAGGAAATTATGGCCCTTTTGGACTCAGCTGCCGTAACCTTTCAGGTCATAATGACCAAAATTGATAAGCCCAGTAAGGAGGAGCTTGAGAAATCTTTGAAAAGAACTTGTAAATCGTTGAATAATCATCCTACCGCATTTCCAGAACTTTTACTTACTTCTGCCCATAAAATGGATGGTATTACTCTGTTGAGATCTGCAATAGCTGAAATTGGATAAAAGGAAAACGTATCAAGGATAAACTACTTGAGGAAAAGATAATGGATAAACGCAAAACTAATAATTACGAATCCGTTTCAACGGCTGGAACCCTAGCTCAAGCCTTACCATACATACAGCGCTACGATAACGCCGTCATCGTGGTGAAATTAGGTGGCCATGCGATGGAAGATGCATCGGCGATGTCAAATTTTGCTCGCGACATAGTTCTAATGAAACAATGTAATGTAAATCCTATCGTAGTTCATGGTGGAGGACCGATGATAAACGAATTTCTCTCCAAAATGAATATCAAAACTAGATTCCTTGATGGTAAAAGAGTTACTGATGAAAAAGCAATACCTATAATAGAAATGGTGTTATCAGGTAATATTAACAAGAATATAGTTTCAGCCATAAATTTCGAAGGAGGAAAAGCTATAGGGCTTTCAGGTAAGGACTCAAATTTAATGATATGTGAGGCCGACGACCCAAAACTTGGTTTCGTTGGTAAACCAGTTACAATAAATCCTGAGATTCTCTCTAACTTTCTAGAGAGCGATTTTATACCAGTTGTTGCACCAATTGGTGTAGGAGTTGAAGGTCAGACCTTTAATGTCAACGCAGATACTGTAGCGGGATCCATAGCTGCGGCAATGAAAGCTGATCGCTTGCTCTTGCTCACAGACGTTCCGGGTGTCAAAAACAGAATGGGAGAGATACTTACAAAACTTTCCATAAGCGATGTAAAAGCCCTTATAGATGATGGAACAATTATGAAAGGCATGATACCTAAGGTCCAGACTGCGATAAAAGCCTCTGAAAACGGTGTTAGAGCAACTGTAATTTTAGATGGCCGAGCACCTAATGCATGCTTACTAGAACTGTTTACTGATCATGGAGCAGGGACATTAATCAGAAAATAACGTTAATATTAATGTCCTAATATTTGACTTAAGAATAGTTTTGTTCTTTCAGACTGCGGATTGTTAAAAAACTCTTCCGGTTCGTTTTGTTCAACGATCTGACCTTCATCCATAAATATCACGCGATTTGCGACTTGCCGCGCAAAACCCATTTCATGTGTAACGCAAATCATCGTCATACCCTCCTCAGCGAGTTGAATCATTGTGTCAAGAACTTCCTTAATCATTTCTGGGTCTAAAGCAGAAGTTACTTCATCAAACAACATGATCCTGGGCTTCATACAAAGAGAGCGCGCTATTGCGACCCGCTGTTGTTGCCCACCAGATAATTGGCCTGGATACTTATGGGCCTGCTCCGGTATTTTTACCTTCTCAAGCATCTCCATCGCAATCTTGCTTGCTTCTTTTTCTGGTGTTTCTCGTACCCAAATTGGCGCTAACGTACAATTCTCTAAGGTTGTTAGGTGCGGAAATAAATTGAAATGCTGAAAAACCATCCCAACTTCTGAGCGAATTTTATCAATATTTTTTAGATCCGTAGTCAATTCAGTGCCATCTACAACAATACTTCCCTTTTGATGCTCTTCCAACCGGTTAATACATCTAATCAAAGTTGATTTTCCAGATCCAGATGGGCCACATACAACAATTCTTTCGCCCCTTCTAACTTCTAAATTTATATCTCTTAGAACATGAAAATTTCCGAACCATTTATTCATATTAGAAATATGAATAGCTACTTCATCTGTTATATTAGCTCTTGTTTTATTAGGCTTTTCATAGCTTTTATTTGACATATTTTTACCTATTTAATTATCAGTTTTTAACTTTCTTTCCAAATATTGAGAATACTGCGACATTCCAAAACAGAAAATAAAAAACATTAGTCCAATGGCTATATATAGCTCCCAATATATCCCATTCCACTTTGAGTCTGCTCTTATTGTGGACGCCAAACCAACAGGGTCACGTAGACTAATAATGGATACAAGCGTAGTATCCTTGAACAAACCAATGAAGGTATTTACAATCCCAGGTATTGAAATTTTTAGAGCCTGAGGCATTACAACCAGCCGCTGCGACTGCCAATATGTAAGACCTAAGGCTGCCGACGCTTCATGCTGACCAATAGGGAGACCAGCTAAGCCTCCCCTGATAACTTCGGCCATATATGCAGCTGAGAATAGAGTAACCATAATAACAACTCTAAGCACAATATCAAAATTAGTGCCAGGAGGTAAAAAATAATTGAGCAACACGGACGCCACAAAAAGTAATGTGATTAAAGGCACACCTCTAATAAACTCTATAAATCCAACACAAATCATCTTTATGACTGGTAAATTAGATTGCCTTCCCAAAGCAAGTAATATTCCTATTGGAAAAGAAGCAACTATTCCAGAGACACCAACTATTAATGACAAAGTAAAGCCTCCAAGTTTGAGCGACTCTATAAAAGGTAAGTTCAAAGGAATAACACTCGACAGAAGCTTAGTTAACGGACCTGCACCGATAAGATAAAAAATTATGGTCAATAAAAAAGAAGTCACTAAAGCAACGGATGTTGTCTTCACAAATCTACGATTCAAAATCGAAAAGGAGAAAAGACCTAAAACCAACCCAAAGTAAACGATAGCAACAGACCAAAAAGAACCGCCCCACAAGAGCCATATCGCCAAACCAGGGTAGATTGCCGAAAACCAGAAAAATCTCAAATATCTTGGGAAAAGAATAGGAACGATAGATAGAACGAGAAGTACAAACGTCAAAGTGGGGCGCCAATATTCCTCAGCCGGATATAGACCAAATAATAACTGCTTCCATCTTGCCGTGAGCACCGAAAAACAGGCAACATTAGGATCTAAATCTAAACACTCCCTCAAGGATTTTGTGTGCCAATGCCCACCCCAGGCCCATGGTATGAAATCAGCCAGTAATATCACGATAAAATAGAGAGAAATCAAAGTTAGAAAACTATTGAACCAGCCAGAAAAAAGATTTTGTTTCATCCAGCCGATCGCCCCAACCTCTGTAAGTGGAGGGGGCAAGGGTCTTATTTCTTTTTCTCGAACGTAAGCTATCTTTGACATTTATCTACCCACTATCTGAAATGACCGATTAAAATAGTTAATAACTGATGAAATTAATAGGGATACCGATAAGTAGAAACCCATCAGAAGGAGCATAGACTCCAACTCTCTTCCTGTCTGATTTAAAGTAATGCCCCCCAGCGTTCCTCGAACATCCATGTAACCAACTGCTATAGCCAAAGACGAATTTTTAGTTAAGTTTAGGTACTGGGAAATCATTGGTGGTACGATAACCCGAAGCGCCTGAGGTAAAATAATTAAATTCATTATCTTATTTGGTCTTAGCCCAAGAGCAGCAGCAGCTTCCGATTGCCCTTTGGAAACTGCCAAAATGCCTGAACGCACAATCTCCGCAATAAAGGCAGAAGTGTAAAAAGCGAGGGCCAGTGTAAGCGCTAAGAACGAATTTCGCAAATGAATACCGTCTTTGAAGTTAAAACCTTTTAAATACGGATATCCAAAAGTAATTGGTTTTCCGAGAACAAAAAAAGCTGCTAAGCTTGGAATAACCAGAATGGTTAAACAAATCCAAAATGTAGGTAGGCTTCTACCAGATTCCTTCTTAAGATTTCGAGCATACTTGATGAAATAGATCGCTCCAAGCGCTGATAAGGCCAGACATACGATCAACAAGTATGAACCCTCACCCATAATCGGAGTCGGCAAGTAAGTTCCTCGGTTGGTGATTGCGACACTGTCAAATAACAACATTGAAGCTTGAGGGTCTACTCCCTTAAATGCCTTCGGCGCAGGCGTAAATTCGGTAAAAAGTGCAAATATCATTACTATCCAAAGGAGCACAGGTATATTTCGAAAGCCTTCTATATAAATAGACATTAGCCGAGCAATAATCCAATTTTTGGATAATCTGAGAATCCCTGCGATCAATCCAACAATCGTTGCTAAAACGCACCCAAAAAAGGCAACCAAGAGAGTATTTAATATCCCGACAAGTGCTGCTCTAGCGTGTGTGCTGTCATTCGTGTATGATATCAGTCTCTGATTTATATCATAGCCAGCTCTCATTCCAAGGAAATTGAAGCTTACATCTTTACCCATTAAAGCAAGGTTTTTCAATGTGTTGTCTACTAACCAGAAAAAAATCGCAACGAAGATTATAAAAGTAATAACCTGTAAAGACGTTCCCCTATATCTCGTGTCGCTGAGAAGCATTCCCCATCTGAATTTTTCTTCTGGAAAATTACTTGAGCTCATCTCTTTATGCCTAATCTGTAGATGTTAGTGATATATGAGTTTTAGAATGAGGAGGCGCAATTCATACTGCGCCCCCTCTTATATTTTAACTATTATCTGAACGGAGGGGAATATAATATGCCGCCTTTTGTCCAGGACGCATTTACACCTCTTTCAATATTAATGCCACCTGTGGCTCCGAGGTTATTCTCAAAAATTTCTCCATAGTTACCACCTGCTTTGATAGCGTTATATAGAGCGTTCTTCGGCATTCCAACCATAGCCATCATGTCGTCATCTCCAGTACCCAATAATCTATGGATCTCTGCATCTTTGGAGTCACCCCAACTGTCAATATTTGCCTGAGTAATTCCCTTTTCCTCAGCAATAACCAAGGCATTAAGCACCCAACGTCCGATATCAGCCCAGTTGTCATCTCCATGACGTACTAACGGCCCAAGTGGCTCCTTCGAAATAATTTCAGGTAATACAAGGTGTGCATCCGGATTCTCGAGGTTAACTCTCGTCCCATGCAAGGCTGACGCATCCGTTGTATATGTATCACAAGCTCCGGCAAGATATTGCTGCTGTGATTCTGCATTATCTGCCGTTGGCACCGGTTCATAGCTCATACCATTTTCTTTAAAATAGTCGGCTAAATTTAATTCAGTAGTCGTTCCGACTTGAATACAAACTGTTGCTCCGTCCAATTCAAGAGTCGAACTGACCCCTAGATCTTTCTTCACCATGAAACCTTGGCCGTCGTAGTAATTAACTCCTAAAAATGTCTGCTTCAAGTCCGTATCTCTACTATATGTCCAAGTGGTATTTCTCGCTAAAATATCAACTTCGCCTGCTGCTAGTGCAGTAAACCGGACGGCGGATGTTAACGGCACAAACTTTACTGCCATTGGGTCTCCAAATATAGCCGCAGCTAGTGCTCGACAGTAATCCACGTCAAAGCCTACATTCTTCCCACTATCGTCAACGGTGGCAAAACCAGGTGCCCCAGTTGACACTCCGCAGTTAAGATTTCCTCTCGCTTTAACATCATCCAATGTTGCAGCTCCGGCCGTTCCTGCAGTTATACCAACTGCTGCGAAAAGACCTAAAATTAATGATTTTTTCATGTAACCCTCTTCCAGATGTTTTTCCATCAACACGTTTTTCCAAACGTATCAAAGGAATTGATTCCGATCTTTGTGATCAAGGCCTCTTTTTAAAGACATGACGCTCCAGGTCAAGGATTCATTTATTTTTATCAGACAAAGTTCCTCCTTAACTCGAACGAAAGCCTATATCTTGTTATAATTTCTAACTTCCCACATAAATCTAGGATGTCTAAATTTGCCATATCGTGTTCTTTTACTTTAATAAGCTCAGAAATTCGAAAGCAAATTTAAAATCGTCCAATTTATTCTTTCTCACACGGGTTGATTCTTCATCATACCCCCATTTGGAAGCTTGCCAAACCTCATCCAATACCGCCTTGTGCCAAGCTCTTTCCACGTCCACCTCGTTGAAATATAACGCCAGAGCTAATAACATTGAACCCGAAATTGTGACTAGCTCCGAGAAAGCTGTTAACGTAAAATGATCAAATTTCTCTAAAATTTTTCGGATCTTTTCAATTTCTTTTAACGCCTGTGGCTGATACTTAATTCCAGAAAAACACCTTAGCCTTATTCCTAAATCTTTTGCCGACCATTTCAAAATTGGGTCCCAATGCAAATTTTGAAGTTCAACCAAATCCTTCGGTGACTCTGCTTTATAACAAAGTAAATCCGTTTCGCCGTAACTTAATAGGTCTTCAACGATCAAGCTATAATCTTCTTTTACCTTATCTATTGCGGAATTTACAAATGTCGTTAACCTCATGGTTGAGGGACGTAAAAACTTTTCCTGGCTTTCCCATTCTTTTGCCACTTTCGTTGCTAATTTCTCCGAAGTCATCAGGAATGCATTGGATTTTGGTGTCAATAGTTCTTCATTATCCAAAAAAATTTTAAATCCTATCACTGATTTCTGTACGGAAACGTTTTCCCATTTTCTGTATTTTTTCCACTGACTCATGTCTGCCCTTTTAAGAATGCCAAATTTAAAGTTTTTTCTAACTCGTACATAGAGTCTATTATAAAATCCGCCCCAGAATTTACTAACTCTTCAACTGAATGGTAGCCCCATGATACACCAATTGTCATAACATTTATTGACTTAGCCATTTTCATATCGAAACTGGTATCTCCTATCATGACGGTTGACGAAACCGGCATTCCAGTTTCTGCCAAGAGCGAGATTAACATAGCAGGGTCAGGCTTTGATGGATGATCATCGCTGGTTTGAATATTATGAAAAAAGGATAAGATGTTATGGAACTTTAAATCATTATCTACGCCAGATTTCGACTTTCCTGTAGCTATCGCTAATTGTAGGTCAGAATAGGAGGCTAAAATTTTTAATGTTTCCAGAACCCCGGGAAACAAAGATGTTAGAGGACAATCAGTCTTTGATGCTCTTAACCGTGTAAAAGCATCCTTGTAACTTTCTGCAATTGAGATACACATATTTTCAGGTAATGACGGATATAGGTCTCGTACAGCTTCTGGTAAAGATAACCCTACTCCTTTAAGGATAGCCGGTTTTTCAGGAACTTTGACATTGTGTTTCTCTGATGCCATTTTAAAGGCAGTAAAAATCATTTTCTTACTGTCAATTAAAGTACCATCTATATCAAAAATGACCAGTTTCATTTATACTTTTCGTATATTTTAAAAGGGTCTTTGGGAGCCCATTTTAGATCCCAGTTGAATATTTTCCAAGCTTTCTGCATATGTCCAGGTAACTCTGCTTCAACTAAAACCTCTTTCTTAGTTATTGGGTGTTCAAAAGTGATAGACCTAGAGTGTAAATGTAGCTTTTGACTGATAATTCCCCCGATTTTTGCGCCCCAACCGTCTCCTAAGTTTACCTGTTTTCGGATACCATACTTCATGTCGCCTACAATTGGACATCCGATTGCTGACATATGAGCACGTAATTGGTGAGTTCTCCCAGTCACAGGATATAATCCAACCCAAGTTGCGCGGTTTGCAACTTTTTCAATTACAGCGAAATCAGTTGTAGCTCTTTTTGCTCCACGTGTATTTTCCTCCTCACTCGGACTTAAAGTAACCATCTTTTCCTTACCATTTGAAATTTTCTTTTTTGTTAAAGACAGCCTAACAGTTCCAACATCTAAGGGAGGCGTACCGGCCACCAATGCCCAATAGATTTTTCGAATACTTCGTTCCCTAAAACTTTTCGACAAATGCTCCGCAACCTTTCTAGTGCGAGCAATTAATAGAACGCCAGAAGTTTCTTTGTCTAGCCTATGAACAAGACGAGGTTTTTCTCCAGCAACCGACTCTATAGACTCCAATATTGAGGTAACATGCCTGTTCTTTTGACCTGTTCCTCCCTGAACGGCTAGGCCAGCCGGTTTATTCAGTGCAAGAAGATATTCATCTTGGTAGATGACACTATTCTTGATCATTTCTTTGTCCGAATTTAAAATCTTGGTGATATTTTTAGTTGCCCTAACTGGCGTCTTATCAAAGGGTGGTATTCGAACAACTTGTCCATTGCGAAGCCTAACTGATGGTTTCACCCGAAGACTATCAACTCTTATTTCTCCCCTTCGACAAAACTTTTCTATCATCGTTTGTGTAACGACGGGAAATTGTCTCTTAAACCACCTATCTAGCCTCTGGTCTGCATCAGAATCGAGCACCGTAAGAAATTTAACAGTCATAAGTACAGAACTTTCTACTTTGGGTAAAACTTTGTTTGTTATCTTTTTTATACAAAAACTCCCACCATCGGCAATTTCTGATTTTATTTTTTGATAATTCAGTCATTTTTCATATGCGAAGATCGTCTAAGATTTTGAAAGTAATCCAACCTCTTCACTAATTCCCTTTCATCTCCCAAGTTTTTTGGCTCGTAAAAATATTGCGTGCCGAGTTTATTCGGGAGGTAGGCGTCAAAGCCTGTGTCTCTTTCATCTTCGTCTACAAAAGAATTAATCGGAACGTTTCTGTTTTTGATATAATTATTTGAAGTCCGTAAAGGTTTAGGAACGGCCAGATGAGAAGTTTCTGATGCAGACTTAGTTGCTCGTTGCAGAGCTAAATATACCGAGTTTGATTTTGGTGCTAGTGAAAGATAAATAACCGCCTGGGCTAGAGCAATCTCGCCCTCGGGGCTGCCCACTCTTTCGAACATGTTTGCTGCATTTAAGCATATCTCTTGAGCAGTTATATCAGACAACCCGATATCTTCATAAGATGTTCTTAGAATTCGCCTTAAAATATAATTTGGATTTTCGCGAGCATTTAGCATGCGAGCTAACCAGTAAAGGGCAGCGTTGACATTTGATCCCCGGATCGATTTTTGCAAAGCAGAGGCATAATCATAATGCTGGTCTCCCAATTTTGAGAAATGTTGTGCCTTAATTAACGCCAAGTCTAAAATTTGGTCGACCGTCACCTCCTTGCTGCTTTCGAAGATAATTTCAGCAATGTTGAGCAAAACCCTTACATCACCATTCGCTTGATTTAGTACCAATTGCCTTCCCTCTTTCGAAGCTGGAAACTGTTTTTTCAAAAATCTTTCTGCTTCACTAAGTATCTTATTTAGATTTTCAATATCCAAAGGAAAAAGTTCCAAAATAACTACTCTCGAAAGTAAAGAAGAATTAATTTCGAAATTAGGATTCTCAGTAGTCGTCGCAATTAGGTTAATAATTCCATTTTCAACGTAGGGTAAGAAACTATCTTGCTGTGACTTAGTAAATCGATGAATTTCGTCAATATATATTACAGTCCTAGTACCGCTCTTTAGCCGCAATTTTGCTGCTTCGAATTCATTACGTAATTCTGAAAGGCCCGTCTCTGTAGCTTTTAATTCAATAAGGTGGAATCCAAGCTCTGCTGCAATTACACGCGCTATTGTTGTTTTTCCTACCCCAGGAGGTCCATAGAAAATAAATGAACCAAATTTTTTTTTTCGTAAACAATTAAAAAGTAGGCTTTCCTGATTCAATATGTGATCTTGTCCGACTAAGTCGTCTAGTCTTTCTGGCCTCATTAACTCTGCAAGAGGCCGATGCTCGTAGGCCATGGTTTCTTGCGAATTTTCAAATAAGTCATTCATTCATCTAACTAAAAGGTGCCCTCAGCAAGCAGAACTAAATCTAGAAAAGTCACTAGCCACTTTCACTAGATTCACTGGTTACCTATTGTTCAGGTATAACCTCTGTCTCCACGTTTCTAGCCTTATCGGCTGCGCCTTTGGCAGCAACATCCCGATCTACAAGTTCAAGAATAGCCATTGGGGCGCTATCACCATATCTATATCCCGCTCTAATAACTCTCGAATACCCACCAGATCTATCTTTGTACCGTGGTCCTAAAATATCAAACAATTTCCTTACTGCAGCATCCTGCTTTATTCGGCCTGCGGCAATACGCATGGCATGCAGATTCCCTTTTTTTCCAAGTGTAATAACTTTATCAATTATCCGTTTTAACTCTTTGGCCTTAGGCAATGTGGTTTTGATTTGTTCATGCTCTATCACGCTACACACCATATTGGCGAACATTGCCTTTCGGTGCTCATGCGTTCTATTTAGTTTGCGATATCCATTTCCATGTCGCATTTTAGTTCCTCTTTCTAACTTATTAAGGTTCTATCATTTAGTCTTTTTCACTAGCCTTGTCTGTTTTAAGAAGATAAGTAAAGTTTAATAATGGTCTTCGTACTTTTTTGCTAATTCTTCAATGTTGTCTGGTGGCCAATCTGAAACATCCATGCCTAAATGTAATCCCATTACAGTCAAAACTTCTTTAATCTCATTCAATGATTTTCTTCCAAAATTCGGTGTCCTCAGCATCTCTGCCTCAGTTTTCTGAATAAGATCGCCAATATATACAATATTATCATTTTTCAAGCAATTCGCAGACCTGACTGACAACTCCAGTTCATCAACTTTCTTAAGTAGGAGAGGATTAAACTCTAAATCGTCTTCATCATCATCTCTTCCAGTAGCCTCAGGCTCATCAAAGTTTACAAAAATCGATAATTGGTCTTGTAATATCCTTGCGGCAAAAGCTAATGCATCCTCGGCAGAAATCGATCCATCTGTTTCAACATCAAGGGTTAATTTGTCATAGTCCAAGACCTGCCCTTCCCGAGTTGGTTCCACCTTGTATGAAACTTTCTTCACGGGAGAAAACAAAGCGTCCACCGCAATTAAGCCTATCGGAGCATCCTCTGACCTATTTTTCTCTGCCGGTACATAGCCTTTACCATTTTCAACAGTTAGCTCCACAAAAAGTGAGGCTCCCTCATCAAGATGACAAATAATATGCTCCTTATTTAGTATTTCTATCCCATTCGTTTCAGTAATATCGCCTGCTGTTACTATTCCCGGACCTTTCGCTGAAACCGATAACCTCTTTGGCCCTTCTACCTCCATTCCAACGGAAACACCTTTGAAATTCAATACAATGTCTGTTACGTCTTCACGCACTCCAGCAATAGATGAAAACTCATGCAGAACATTATCAATTTGCACGGCTGTTATTGCGGCCCCCTGTAAAGATGATAGTAATATCCTCCTTAACGCATTCCCCAGAGTAAGTCCAAATCCCCTCTCTAAGGGCTCAACCGTTATAGTAGCCATCCTCAGAGGATCAGCTCCTGACTTAACTTGCAAACCACTTGGTTTAATTAATTCTTGCCAATTCTTATGGATCATATTTCCTCCATTCCTGTCAAAAGTCGGATCCAATTGACTTTTGACTCCCGAGGTTAAATTTTTCTTTCAGAGCGCGTATCCTATAGTCTAAACACGCCGCCTTTTAGGCGGCCGACATCCATTATGAGCCATCGGGGTGACGTCTCTAATGGAAGTTACTATAAGTCCCAAGGCGGATAACGCCCGTAAGGCTGACTCTCTCCCTGAGCCCGGTCCCTGAACTTCTACTTCAATTGTCTTTACTCCATGCTCTTGCGCTTTTCTCGCTGCATCCTCAGCTGCCATTTGTGCCGCATAAGGCGTAGATTTTCGAGAACCTTTAAATCCCATTGTTCCAGAGGAAGACCACGCAATTGCGTTTACTTGGGCATCAGAAATCAATATTTTGGTATTATTGAAACTTGAGTTTATATGCGCTACTCCAGCAGATATATTCTTTCGTTCTTTTCTCTTGAGTTTTGTTTTCTCTCTCGCCATTCCTTACCCTACTTTTTCTTTCCTGCTATAGCTTTAGCTGGACCTTTTCTTGTTCTGGCATTCGTGTGTGTTCTCTGACCTCTAACCGGCAGACCCCGCCGATGACGTAAACCTCGGTAACACCCGAGATCCATCAATCTTTTTATATTCATTGACTTTTCTCTTCGAAGGTCTCCTTCGACCATCTTATTGTTGTCAATATACTCTCGAATCGACATAATATCTGCATCGCTAATTTCGTTTACTCTTTTTGAGGTATCTATCCCAACAGAATTACAAATTTCTTTCGATGCCATCCGGCCAATACCATGGATATATGTTAACGCTATTATTACTCTTTTGTTTGTAGGTAAATTTATGCCAGCTATTCGAGCCAAGATAGTCTCCAGTTCACATTTGCGATTCCGTCACACCAGAATCTTTTTTCACAAATCTTATCACCAACTGTAATGCGCTTTATTGGGCTAAGCACTTCAGCCACTAATAAACATATCAGACGCTTCTTATATCTAGGATATGAATAACGTCAAGTTGAGAATCATACTATTACCCTAAAATTTTTCTAATTTCTTTATGTGTTGCGTCTATACACAATAGACCATCAATGACCCGCAACAACCCATACTCACTATAATAGTCAATTATAGGCGCAGTATCTCTATAATATGTATTAAGTCTAGTTCTGAAAGATTCCTCGTTATCATCTGCCCTCTGCATGAAACAATCCCTTGAAAAGCATTTGTCACAAATATTTTCGTTTTCGGGTGGCTTGCTATCTTTATGGAAAACTTCGCCACACTGCGTACAACTGAACCTCCCGGTAATTCTTCTGACAAGTGCCTCATCATCAACTCTCATTTCGATTACTACCTTGAGGCTTTGTTGCTTAGTAGCTAGTAAATCTGATAAAGCATCTGCTTGAGCTAATGTTCGAGGGAAGCCATCAAAAATGAAACCCCTTCCATTTTCATTATTCTCAAGCTCTTCTGCTATGAGGCCAATAACTATTTCATCCGTGACCAAATCTCCTTTTTCCATTACTTCTGCCACCCGTTTGCCCATTTCGCTGCCAGATGTTTTCGCTGCTCTAAGCATATCTCCGGTAGATAATTGCTTTAAGCCATAAGTCTCTTCAAGAAGCCTAGACTGTGTACCCTTTCCAGCACCCGGTGGCCCAATAAGAATTAAATTCATTTCCTCGATCGCCCCTTTTTTCGGCTCCTTCCTCCCAGCCTCGATTTTTCTATAAGCCCTTCATATTGATGAGCGAGCAAATGAGATTGAACCTGGGTGATAGTATCCATTGTTACTGAAACAACAATTAATAGCGAGGTTCCACCAAAATAAAATGGTATGGCGAACTGAGCCCGTAAGACTTCAGGTAGAAGACATACTGCGGCCAAATAGGCCGATCCCAGCACCAAAACTCTTACAACAACGTATTCCAAATATTGAGATGTTCGTTCTCCTGGGCGTATACCCGGCACAAAACCACCCTGCTTCTTTAAGTTTTCAGCGACATCATCTGGCTTAAACGATACGTTCAAAGTATAAAAGTAAGCAAAAAATACTATCATACCTCCAAAAAATGCATAATAAAGAAATTGACCTGGCCCTAAATAAGCAGATACCAAACTCAATAAGCCAGAGCTATCATCTTTAGCAAAAGTACTTACGGTAGTTGGGAGAAGTAGAAGAGATGAGGCAAAAATAGCTGGTATGACACCGGATGGATTTAATTTAACGGGCAAATTTGAGCTTTCTCCACCAAACATTTTCATACCAACTTGCCTTTTTGGGTACTGTATGTGAACCTTCCTAAGTGCCCGTTCCACGAAGACAACAAAAGCAATAACAGCAACAATCATAACCAATACACTAACAATTACGAATGGGCTAAGTGCGCCTGATCGACCCGAAGCAAAAAATTGTGCCAAAGCACTTGGTAGCTCAGCAATAATTCCGACGAAAATAATCAGGGAAATTCCATTACCAATTCCACGAGCAGTAATTTGTTCTCCTAGCCACATCAAAAACATCGTTCCACCAACCAAAGTTATTACACACGAGGCCTTAAAAAATAATCCTGGATCAGAAGCTAAGCCTTGACTCTCGATACCAGCCGCAATTCCATAAGATTGAAATAGTGCCAAAAGAACCGTGCCATAACGCGTATATTGATTAATCTTTTTTCTTCCTTGCTCCCCCTCTTTCTTTAATTGTTCTAAATATGGAACCATTGAAGTCAACAATTGTATAATTATTGATGCTGTAATGTATGGCATTATACCTAATGCAAATATCGCCATTCTACCGACAGCACCGCCTGTAAACATATTTAGCATTCCTCCAATGCCCTGATTGGCCTGTTCGAAAAACATCTTGAGTTGAGCTGCATCAATACCCGGCACCGGAATATATGTACCTATGCGGTAAACAATCAAGAGCGCTAAGGCATAAATTATTCTTTGCTGAAGCTCCTTGGCTTTTCCGAATACGCCCCAATTCATATTTGCAGCCATTTGTTCTGCAGCAGATGCCATTATTATATCTCCTTGAAAAGCCTTGCCAGCTGTCTTTCTTTACAAAAAAGACTCGTTTGTAACCTTTATACTATCAAAATATGTCGGTCTTGGAAAACTGCATTTCGTATCCATGTTCAATATCATTTTGAAACCGATATTGACCCTCCCGCGTCCTCAACCGCTTTAATAGCTGCTTTGGAAGCCCCAGTAACTACGAGCTTTACCTTAGTATCGATTTTACCTTTCGCCAATATTCTAACTCCATCGAACCTTCGGTTTACAAGCCCACTGGTTAACAAACTTTCCTCCGTTATTTCATTTTTTGCGTCTAATTTTTTATTCTCAATAAACTTTTGCAACAAGCCCAAATTCACCAAAGCGTATCTTTTTGGATTCGGCACATTAAATCCCCTTTTTGGCAGACGCATATAGATCGGCATTTGACCACCCTCATAACCTTTAATCGCTACTCCCGATCTTGACTTTTGTCCCTTAATGCCGCGACCCCCTGTCTTTCCTTTGCCAGAACCTGGCCCACGTCCTATACGCTTCTTTGATCTGGTCGCTCCATCATTATCTGAAAGCTCATTTAGTTTCATAATTTCTCCATCGAGTCTCAATTTTACTTAAATTATATGAGCATCTACATTTAAGCTCATTAACTCATATTCTTTAGTTAGTTATTCTTTTCTTGATTTACAATTTGCACAAGGTGCTGAACCTTTCTGATCATACCCCTTACTTCCGGTGTATCCTCTAAAACTCTTGTTTTATTCATTTTATTCAAACCTAATCCAATTAATGTCGCTCTCTGGTCGCGGGGTTTTCTGATCGGAGACGCAGTTTGTCTTACCAAAACAGTTTTTTTCATTTCTGTTCTCCTACACTATCATTCTTTTCGTGAGTTACAGGTCCCCCTGCTCTAGGAATTATTTCGGAGAGTTTTTTCCCTCTCCTCTGGGCCACAGATCTTGGACTTGTTTCCTTAACAAGCCCATCTATTGTTGCTCTTATCATATTGTATGGATTTGGTGATCCTGTCGATTTTGCTACAACGTCTTGCACACCAAGCATTTCGAACACAGCTCTCATTGGGCCACCAGCAATAATACCGGTTCCTGCTGGAGCCGTTCGAAGTACTACTTTACCTGCCCCGTGACGACCATCCATATCATGATGCAGTGTTCTTCCTTCTCGAAGCGGAACCCTTACTATCTTTCGTTTTGCCTGCTCTGTCGCTTTCCTAATCGCTTCGGGCACTTCTTTTGCTTTGCCTTTACCGTAGCCTACTCTACCTTTCTGATCACCAACCACAACCAATGCAGCAAAGCCAAATCTTTTTCCGCCTTTTACGGTTTTGGAAACCCTATTTATAGCTACTAACCTATCCGAAAATTCTGGAGCGTCTTCGCGAGTCTTTCTATCTTTACGGTTATCATCCCTGGCCATCTGAATATCCTCTAAAATTTTAATCCATTCTCACGTGCCGAGTCAGCTAATGCTTTTACTTTGCCATGAAATAGGAAACCACCTCTGTCAAAATACACCTGGCTAACTCCTGCAGAACTTGCCCTCTTGGCTATGACACCGCCTAGCTTGCTTGCGGCTGCCAAATTATTCTTTCCAAACATTTCGAAATCCTTCTCTAATGTTGATGCGGACGCAAGCGTATGACCATTCTTGTCGTCAATCAGCTGCACATACAAGTTTTTAGAAGAGCGATGTACACTCATTCTGATTTTATCCTTATTACTCTTCCGAAGTTTATTTCTAACTCGGAGCCGTCGTTTCTTAAACAATTCATATCTGGCAGTAGCCATTTTTCTAATCCTTATTTTTTCTTACCTTCCTTGGCAAAAATATACTCACCCTTATATCGGATACCCTTCCCTTTGTAGGGCTCAGGTTTACGCCATCCACGGATCTTTGCGGCAACCTCGCCAACGACTTGCTGGTCTATCCCTTCAATTTTAATTTCTGTCGGCTTAGCACATGTGATCTTTACATTGTCCGGAATTTTAAAATCCACGTCATGTGAATAACCCAAAGAAAGTTTTAATAAATTTCCCTGTATTGCAGCTCTGTACCCTACACCATTTATTTCTAATTCCTTACTGAAACCCTCTGTTACTCCTGTAACAAGATTTGCTACCTGCGTTCTACTCATGCCCCATTGCTGGCGAGCCCGCTTCGATGATCCCTTTGGATCAACTGTTACTACCTGATCCTTTAAAGTGATAGATACTTCATCGGTAGCTGTAAAACTACGGGTACCTCTCGGTCCCTTTATTTCAATTTTTTGACCAGTTATGACAGCTTGAACACCATTTGGAAGTTCTATCGGTTGTTTTCCAATTCTTGACATAACTATCTCCTCAGAAGACCGTACACAGTATTTCTCCACCAACATTAGTGGCTCTAGCCTGCCCATCCGACATCACACCTTTTGGGGTAGATACTATTGCGACTCCCAGGCCCTGTCTTACAAAAGGAATATCCTTCACGCTAGCATATACTCTACGTCCAGGTGTCGATACTCGCTTCAATTCTCTAATCACAGGTTCCCCATCAAAATATTTTAAACTAACGCTTATTTCTTGCTTTCCGTCCTCACCCACCTTTGACTCATAGCCTCTGATATATCCCTCTGATTTCAATACTTCCAATACCCATCCCCTTAATTTTGATGCAGGAGTTATTACGCTAGCCTTATTTCTCATCTGAGCATTTCGAATTCTCGTCAACATATCTCCAAGAGGATCATTCATAGACATAATTTTTGCCTCCCTTTACCAGCTAGATTTTACCATGCCTGGGATTTCACCGCGAGATGCGAGATCCCGAAGCGCAATACGCGACATTTTCAATTTTCTATAAAAGGCCTTGGGCCTACCAGTAACCAAACACCTGCTATGTAAACGAGTCGCAGACGAATTTCTTGGAAGCTTGGCGAGCTTTAATCTGGCCTTGAACCTTTCCTCAACAGATAGGCTTTCATCTTTTGCCGCATTTTTTAGCATAAGTCTTTTCTCTGCATATTTAGCAACCATTTTTTGTCGTCTAAGTTCTCTGTTAACAAGTGCTACTTTTGCCATAAAATTTTTCTCCTCATCCCAGTCACCTCGCAAAGGGCATGTTAAACAGCTTTAACAACGATTTAGCTTCTTCGTCAGAGCGAGCCGTCGTGCAAACTACAATGTCCATACCCCATATTGTATCTACTTTGTCGAATTCTATCTCAGGAAAAACAAGATGCTCCTTCAACCCCATAGCATAATTACCGCGACCATCGAAACTTTTGCTAGAAATCCCCCTAAAATCTCTGATTCTTGGCATTGCTACATTGATTAACCTATCCAAAAATTCATACATGCGAGCTTTTCGTAGGGTAACTTTCACCCCCAATGGCATTCCATCTCTTACCTTAAAACCGGCGATAGATTTGCGCGCTTTATTAATCACCGGCTTTTGACCAGATATTGCCATCATATCTGCGTGAGCTGATCGTATTTTTTTACTATCCGCAACAGCCTCTCCGACACCCATATTTAACACTATCTTCTCAAGCTGTGGTATCATCATACTGTTTTTGTAGCTATATTCATCCTGCAACGCTTTTCGAATTTCTTCGTTATACAGGGATTGCAACCTCGGGATATATTTAGTCATTCAACACCTCTCCCGACTTCTTTGCGTATCTGACTTTTTTACCATCCACAAATTTAAAACCAACTCTTGTGGCAACTCCCTTAGACGGATCAACAAGCGCTAAGTTAGATAAGTTTATTGGCATTTCTTTTGTGATTCTGCCACCTTGTGTATTTTGCGTCTGTTTTGTGTGCCTTACAACGGTATTAATACCGGTGACTAATGCTTTGTTCAGTTTAGGAATAACCTTCGTTATTTCCCCAATTTTTGATTTATCTTTACCAGCCAAAACGATAATCTTATCACCCTTTTTCAATCGCGCTGCCATTACAGAACCTCCGGAGCCAAAGAAATTATTTTCATAAAATTTTTTCCTCGTAGCTCTCTTACAACCGGACCAAATATTCTCGTTCCTATTGGCTCCCCAGTGTTGCTAAGTATCACCGCAGCATTATTATCAAATCTTATACTGGTACCGTCCTCGCGTCTTACTTCCTTCGAAGTCCTAACCACTACCGCTTTTCTTACATCACCTTTTTTAACTCTCCCGCGCGGTATAGCTTCTTTAACAGACACAACTATAACATCGCCAACTGAGGCCGTTCGACGTTTTGCTCCTCCAAGTACTTTTATGCATTGGACGCGCCTAGCACCTGAGTTATCCGCAACATCCAAGTTAGTTTGCATTTGTATCATCTTTTTCTCCCGACCTGCGCGGTTAATCCTCGCGGTTTCGTTTTGCCAAGTAACGCTTGCTGGTCACTTTAGTCTTTAAATAGTTCCCACGTTTTAGTCTTGGACCTTGGCGCACATTCTCGTATTCTAACTACATCACCCACCTTTATTTCCTTTTCCGTGTGGTGTGCCCTGTATTTCTTTGTCTTCCTGATGGTTTTCTTCATAATCGGATGTGTGAACCTTCGTTCGACCTGCACTGTCAAAGTCTTTTCGTTAGCATTACTTGTCACAACTCCTTGTAAAATTCTCTTCGGCATAATTTATCTCCACTATTGCGTGCTATTAGCAGATTTTTCCGCTATTACCGTTTTCACTCTTGCAATGTTTCGCCTAACAAATCTTACCCGCGCCGTGTTTTCTAATTGCCCCGAGGCTTTCTGAAACCGGAGATTAAAACTTTCCTTCTTCAATTTAATTAACTCTTCAGTTAACTGATCTTCACTCTTTTCTCTCAATTCCAAAACTTTCATCGATCTCTCATTTCACTAAGTCTAAAGTGGTTCCTTTAAATTTTTTCAACCTTCTAACTTTACCAATCTTCTCTAATTATGAACCGGCATTTTACTGGTAACTTCATCGCCGCCAACCTTAATGCTTCCTTTGCCACATCTTCAGCAACCCCGTCAACCTCAAACATTACCCTTCCGGGCTTTACTTTTGCGACCCACCTATCTACTGATCCCTTTCCTTTTCCCATTCTAACTTCAATCGGTTTAGCAGTAACCGGTATATCTGGAAATACCCTTATCCAAACCCTCCCTTGCCTCTTCATATGACGAGTTAAGGCCCTTCGAGCGGCTTCAATCTGCCGGGAAGTTATCCTCTCAGGCTCCGTAGCCTTCAAACCATAACTACCAAAATTTATAGATGAACCTCCTTTGGCCAAACCATGAATACGGCCTTTAAATTGCTTACGGAATTTTGATCGTTTTGGTTGTAGCATTATCTATCCCCTACAGATCGGTTTCTCGCCGATTGCCTCATACCTGACCCTTCTTGAATTTCGTTAATACGCCGATCTCGTCCCGCTGGATCATGTTCCATTATTTCTCCTTTGAAAATCCAGACTTTAACACCGATTATCCCAAAAGCCGTTGCACCCTCTGCAAGTGCATAGTCGATATCAGCCCTCAAGGTATGTCTAGGGACACGCCCTTCTGCATACCACTCCGTTCGAGCTATCTCCGCACCGCCTAATCTACCAGCTATGTCAACCCTTATTCCGAGTGCGCCCATTCTCATTGCGTTTTGAACAGCTCTTTTCATAGCTCTGCGAAACGATACTCTTCTTTCCATTTGCTGAGCAATGCTTTCAGCCACTAAAGCTGCGTCTATCTCCGGTTTTCGAACCTCCACAATATTCAGATGCAGCTCGCTCTCAGTAAGGTTCGCTAGAGATTTCCTGAGTGTCTCTATATCCGCACCCTTCTTACCTATTATTACTCCAGGTCTAGCAGCGTGTATTGTCACTCTACACTTCTTATGAGGCCTTTCGATAACAGTCCTACTTATGCCAGATTGCGAACAATTCTTTTTAACATAATTTCGTATTGCTATGTCCTCGTGGAGAAGGTCTCCATATTCTTTGTTCTTAGCAAACCATCTACTGTCCCAAGTTCGGTTTATCTGAAGTCTTAGTCCTACTGGATTTATCTTCTGTCCCATTTAAGTATTATCCTCCACTGTCGATACTTGACGGACCTTAATTGTCAATTCACTAAATGGTTTTAAAATCCTTCCAAATCTTCCTCGAGCCCTCGGTCTTCCCCGTTTTAGAACCATATTCTTTCCAACAAAAGCATCTACCACGACGAGTTCTTCAATATCCAATCCATGATTGTTCTCTGCATTTGCAATTGCGGACTTGAGGCACTTTTTGACATCCTGAGCTATTCTTTTTCTCGAAAAAGTAAGCTCATTAAGCGCCTTTTCTACAGGCTTATTTCGAATTAACTGTGCGACGAGGTTTAATTTTTGCCCACTGGTTCTTAGCATTCTACTCTTCGCCATTGCTTCGTTTTCAGCTACACGTCTTTGGTTTTTATCTTTTCCCATTTCTTATTTCCGTTTTGCCTTTTTATCCGCCGCATGCCCGTAATAAGTTCTAGTCGGACTGTATTCACCAAATTTTTGACCTATCATCTCTTCACTAACATTAACTGGAATGTGTTTTCTTCCATTATAAACTCCAAACGTTAAACCCACAAACTGCGGCAATATTGTGGACCTTCTCGACCAAATCTTTATAACATCGTGTCGCCCTGACTCTTTTGCCGCCTCTGCTTTTTTTAAAACATAAGCGTCAACAAATGGACCTTTCCAAACTGAACGCGACATTTCTTACCGACCCTTCTTTTTTGAATGACGAGAACGCAAAATATATTTATCAGTCGACGTATTTGACCGCGTCCGCGCTCCTTTTGTTGGACGCCCCCAGGGTGTCACTGGATGTCTTCCTCCAGAAGTTCTACCCTCTCCCCCGCCATGGGGGTGATCGATTGGGTTCATAACCACACCTCTAACTGACGGACGTTTACCTTTATGCCGATTCCGACCTGCTTTACCCAAATTTTGATTCGAATGGTCTGAATTTGAAACCGCTCCGACCGACGCCATGCATTCCTGGCGCACCAGTCTTAGTTCCCCTGACGACAATTTCACTTGCGCATAACCTCCATCACGGCCTACGAACTGAGCATATGCACCGGCAGATCGAGCCAATTGCCCACCTTTTCCTGCTTTCAACTCTATGTTGTGTATAATGGTCCCAATGGGCATGCCAGTAAACGGCATTGCATTGCCAGGTTTTATATCTGCCTTGCTACCTGCTACGACTGTATCTCCTACTGCTAAACGTTGGGGCGCCAATATGTAAGACCTTTCACCATCTTCATATTTTATAAGCGCAATGAAACCAGTTCTATTCGGATCATATTCTATTCTTTCAACTGTTGCTGCGACGTCATATTTTACCCGTTTAAAATCAATAATTCGATATAATCGCTTTGCCCCACCGCCCTTCCTTCTCATAGTAATCCGGCCAGCATTATTTCTTCCGCCTTTTTTGCTTAAGCCCTCCGTAAGATTCTTTACAGGCCGTCCTTTCCACAGTTCAGACCTATCTATTAGAACTAATCCGCGTTGCCCTGGCGTTGTTGGTTTGTATGACTTTAGTGCCATTTTTCTATCTTTCGTCCATTTTTATCTTAAAGCCCCGTGCTTACATCTATGGTATTCCCATCCTCTAACATAACATAAGCTTTCTTAAAATCTTTTCTTTTTCCCAATTTACCTTTAAATCGCTTAACTTTTCCTTTCGAAACTGTAGTGTTAACGCCCTTGACTTTAACTTTAAATAACGCTTCGACGGCCTTTTTAATCTCTGGCTTAGTAGCATTCATTGCTACCTCGAACACAACAGTTCCAGCCTCTGAAGCATTAGTGGCCTTTTCTGTAATTACTGGTCTTCGTATCAAGTCATAGAACTCTACTTCTCCACTCATTTTAATCGCTCCTCCAGAAAACCAACCGCAGCCCTCGTCAAAACCAGAGTATTGCTTTTTAAAATATCGTATACGTTTATACCAGGGCCCGGCAAAACGTCTATCATAGAAATATTTTGCGCTGCTCTACACAAATTTTTATCTAGCTGCTGGCCATCCACTAATAAAGCCTTACGCCAGCCCTTCCTCTCTAATAGTTTGGAAAGCACTTTTGTTTTACCGTCTTTTAACTCTGCTTTCTCAATAATAACAAGATTTCCAGAGGCCAATTTCGCTGACAGAGCATGCTTTAACCCCAAAGCCCTCATCTTTTTATTTAGTTGATGCTCGTGACTTCGAGGCGTCGGGCCTTTGTAAACACCACCTTTTCGAAATATTGGTGCACGCCTAGATCCATGTCGTGCGCCTCCAGTCCCTTTTTGCCTGTAAATTTTTTTCGTCGAATAACTAACCTCCGACCTTGTAAGCACACTGTGACTACCCTGCTGCCTTTTTTCTAGCTGCCATCGGACTACTCGATGCAGGATATCGCCCCTCGGTTCAATCCCGAATATCTTTTCTGATAGCTCAATTGATCCCGACTTACCGTCCTCTAATTTTAAAACATCCAGCTTCATTTTTCATCGCCCCCTTCCACTTCCGTGGCCCTATCAGCGGCTTGATCTTCAGCTTTAGTTTCTTTTACGGCATCACTTGTCATCTTAAGCGACGCAGGAAATGGAGTGCCTTCCATCACTGGTTTCTTAATGGCGTCCTTGATCGTGACCCATCCGCCCTTAGATCCGGGCACAGCTCCTTTGACCATTATTAACCCTTTTTCGGAGTCTGTTTTTACAATCTTTAGATTTTGAGTTGTAACCCGAGATACTCCCATATGCCCGGCCATCTTCTTTCCTTTAAATACTCTACCAGGCTCTTGGCATTGTCCGGTTGAACCATGAGACCGGTGTGAAATAGAAACCCCATGTGAAGCCCGTAATCCAGAAAAATTGTGTCTCTTCATTGCACCTGCAAATCCCTTGCCGATGGTAATACCAGCAATATCAACATACTGACCAGCCAAATAGTGATCTGCGGTCAATTCTTGGCCTATACCTATCAAATTTTCTTCAGTCACCCTGAATTCAGCTAACTTTCTCTTCGGTTCAACTTTGGCAGATGTAAAGTGCCCTCTTTCAGCCTTCGACACGTTCTTGACCTTCGCCAAGCCAGCTCCTAATTGTACGGCAGTGTATCCATCTTTAGCATTTGTTCTAGTCGACACAACCTGCACATTCTCCATATGCAGGACAGTGACAGGAACCTGACTCCCATCTTCCGCAAAAATCCTTGTCATGCCAATCTTCTTAGCTATCACTCCAGAGCGCATTGTTCTGGTCTCCTTATAGTTTAATCTCAACATCCACGCCTGCAGCCAGATCGAGCTTCATCAAGGCGTCAACTGTCTGCGGTGTTGGATCAATTATATCCAATAATCTCTTATGCGTTCGAATCTCGAATTGCTCTCGGCTCTTTTTATCAACGTGAGGGCCTCTCAAAACGGTAAATTTCTCAATTTTGTTTGGCAACGGTATGGGACCACGAACCTGAGCTCCTGTTCTTTTAGCAGTTGACACAATTTCTTGGGTACTGGAGTCCAATACTCTGTAATCAAATGCTTGCAATCTTATTCTTATATTTTGACTTTGCATGTTTAGCCTCAGGGCTTTCCTATTAAAATCAAGCAACCAGAATTCGATTCTAGTTACTGGGTTTATGTTTAACTATTCGATAATCTTCGACACAACACCCGCACCAACAGTCCGACCACCCTCACGAATAGCAAATCTAAGTTTCTCTTCCATAGCTATCGGAGCAATTAACTGAACCGTGAACTTTAAATTGTCCCCAGGCATTACCATTTCTGTGCCGGAAGGAAGCTCTACAGTACCAGTAACGTCTGTTGTTCGAAAATAAAACTGTGGGCGATAGTTTGCAAAAAACGGTGTATGTCTACCACCTTCTTCTTTTGTCAAAATATACGCTTCAGCTTCAAACTTTGTATGTGGTGTTACCGAACCAGGTTTTACTAAACACTGCCCCCGTTCCACCCCTTCACGTTCAACCCCGCGAAGCAATGCACCTATGTTATCGCCAGCTTCACCACGATCTAGCAATTTACGGAACATCTCAACACCCGTACACGTTGTTTTAGATGTATCTTTTATGCCCACTATTTCTATTTCATCGCCAACATTAATAACTCCGCGTTCAACACGACCTGTAACCACTGTTCCACGACCAGATATAGAGAATACATCCTCTATCGGCATCAAGAAAGGCTGATCTATTGGGCGATCAGGAGTCGGTATAAACTCGTCAACAGCGGCCATTAATTCTGTTATCTTTGATTCTCCAATATCCGTATCACGACCTTCAAGAGCTGCAAGCGCCGAACCAGATATGATTGGAATATCATCCCCTGGAAAGTCATAAGATGATAATAATTCTCTAACTTCCATTTCAACAAGCTCTAATAATTCCGGATCATCTACCTGATCAACTTTATTCATAAAAACAACTAATGATGGCACACCAACCTGTCGCGCTAGCAAAATATGTTCTCGGGTCTGGGGCATCGGACCATCAGCCGCATTAACTACCAGTATTGCTCCGTCCATTTGAGCAGCCCCAGTAATCATATTCTTTACGTAGTCTGCGTGACCAGGACAGTCAACATGAGCATAATGCCGGTTAGAGGTCTCATACTCAACATGGGCTGTCGAAATAGTTATTCCTCGAGCACGTTCTTCCGGAGCCGCATCAATCATATCATACGCCTTGAACTCACCAAACTGCTTCGTAATCGCAGCTGTCAAAGTGGTCTTACCATGATCTACGTGACCAATAGTTCCCACATTCACATGTGGCTTGTTACGTTCAAATTTTGCCTTCGCCATCACTTTGTCCTTTAAAAATTTGAAATTACATTTAACCTGTCTTAATTCAGGTCACATAGAGCCAATGGAACAAAAACGCAACTAAATTTTCAAATTTTACAAAATAATAGATATAATTTTATTGTTTAAACTAATAGAAGGCAAAGATGCCTTTTAATTTGCGTAAAAAATTGTAGCCAACAAACCCTGGATATAATCTCATCGTGATCCGAGGGCTTTTGTAAATATATAAACCTCATAGCTCTTTTATTTTTGAGAAAAATAACCTATTAAAAAGCAAACCTGCGTTTAGAGAGGACTGTATGGCTAGAATCCTGATTACATCAGCGCTGCCCTACATTAATGGGATAAAGCATCTTGGCAACCTGATTGGGAGCCAACTTCCTTCCGATGTTTATGCAAGATTTATGAGAGCCGCTGGGCATGAGGTGCTATTAATCTGTGCAACAGATGAACATGGAACTCCTGCAGAGCTAGCAGCAGCTGACGCCAACCAAGAAGTTGAAATATTTTGTAATGAAATGTGGGAAAAACAAAGGGATTTGGCCAATGGTTTTTACTTATCCTTCGATTTCTTTGGTCGGTCATCCTCACAGCGCAACCACCAGATTACCCAACATTTCGCTGGCAAACTGCATGAAGCAGGGCTTATAAGAGAAGTGGTTGAAGATCAATTTTTTTCAGTAAAGGATGACCGTTTTTTACCGGATAGGTACATCCAAGGTACTTGTCCATCATGTGGATATGAGAAGGCCAGAGGTGATCAGTGTGAGAGTTGCACAAAACAGCTAGATCCGACAGATTTAGTAAATCCTAGATCAGCAATATCGGGAACTATGGATATCGAGCGTAGACGAACAAAGCATCTCTACTTGCGGCAAAGTAAAATGAGGAAACACTTGAGAGACTGGCTGTCATCCAAGAAAAACTGGCCCACTCTGTCGACTTCGATAGCAATGAAATGGCTTAATGACGGAGAGGGACTTCAGGATCGTGGTATTACAAGAGACCTCAAATGGGGCATACCTGTTAAAAAGGGCAAGGAAAATTGGCCAGGTCTCGAGGATAAAGTTTTTTACGTTTGGTTCGATGCTCCAATAGAGTATATTTCGGCTACAGCCGAATGGGCCGATAGCAATAAATTGGGGGACTCGGAATGGGAACGCTGGTGGCGAACTGATAAAGGAGCAAATGACGTTTACTATGTCCAATTCATGGCTAAAGACAATATTCCCTTCCACACTTTATCTTTTCCAGTAACAATAATGGGTTCGGGAGAACCTTGGAAATTAGTCGACTATGTGAAAGGTTTTAATTGGCTTTTGTATGAGGGAGGTAAATTTTCAACGAGTGAAAATCGTGGCGTATTTATGGATAAAGCACTTGAGACTTTTCCACCAGATTATTGGCGCTGGTGGTTATTATCGAATGCGCCCGAGACGTCGGATACTGACTTTACATGGACTAGTTTTCAGAATTCCGTCAATAAAGATTTAGCGGACGTTTTAGGCAATTTTGTAAGTCGTGTCACAAAATTTTGTGAAGCAAAATTTGGAAGCAAAATACCTAGTGGAGGCAACTACGAAAACCTCGAGCGTAGCTTGATTGAAAACATTGATAGTAAACTTTCTTCCTACTCCGAAAATATGAATGCAATTGAGTTAAGGAAAGCAGCAGCAGATCTCCGCTCAATCTGGAGTTTGGGAAACGAATACCTTCAAGTCTCAGCACCATGGTCTGCCTTTAAGACTAATCCAGACAGAGCCGCAGCCATAATAAGATTTTCTTTCAACCTAATAGCCTTCTACGCAAATATTTCCCATCCGTTTATCCCAGCCACTTCAATTCAAATAAACAAAAATCTTAACCTAGATACTAATTTAAGCTGGCCAAAATCCATGACAGAGAGTCTGAATTCGCTACAACCTGGTCACACTTTCTCTGTCCCCAAAAACCTTTTTCAAAAACTTTCTGATACTGAGGTCACAAAATTAAAGGAAATTTTTTCTGGTGGTGACCAAACTAAATTATGACCATGACTGTGTGAACCGGTGAACAAAAAAACCAACACCAGCCGTCAAGCCCCCTAAAATACCCCCCCATGCTGTATCTAGAAAAACCATTTGCAACGTCCATCCTTTTAACGTTGAAAAGTTTGTGATTTCGTAGGTAGCATAGGCCAATAAACCCAAGAATGCACCTGATAGAAGCGCAGTCCAAACTGAATCCGACCTAATGCCAGGTAAGGTTCCGAACCAATATATGCCAACTACATAAAAAATGTAAAAAATGCTAGCCGCAACAAAGTTTACATTGGCTTTTAATATTTCTGCGGCATTCTCTTGAAAAATTGGATTTATTACTTTCACGATCATTACTGCATCAACAATCAAGAAAAATACCAACATTGAAAAATATGTAACTACTACTTGCATTAAACTTATCCTTACTTTTTTACAGCAGAGCCGATTTGTGTATTGGTTTACACTTCTTACTCTAACATAGTAACAATTTAGATTCTTTCAAATTTTTCGATTTTTTTTGTTTTATTTTATAGCAATTTCTTTTCTCTTGTTGCCGCTCGTTTTTAATTGGTGTAATAGTTTCGATTGAATAGTCTAACGTAAAAAACCTCAAGCCCGCTTGGTGGAATTGGTAGACACAAGGGACTTAAAATCCCTCGACCCTAGGTCGTGCCGGTTCGAGTCCGGCAGCGGGCACCAAAACTAAATGAATTAATTTTCATTGTTTTTGTCTCGGTTATTAACTATCTTTTTGAAGGAAGGTATGAACACCTGACTAACACAAAAACATAGTTGGCATATAATAATGAATATTAAAACAAGTTTACTTGCGAGTATTTCAAAACTAACCTTGGTTCTGCTGCTTATGCTGCCTGCCTCCTTAGCCAGTGGAGAAACAGAGAAAGTAAGGAAATCGAAACCTTATCCACTAGTACCACGTCATACATTCAGTGGAGAAAAAGAAACTCATTGCGAACTTTGGTCCCTGGAAAGAGCACTAGGCAAATCAGCTGATTGTCGTAGAAGAGCAAAAAAACCGAGTGAAGGTCCAATAACGTGCAGATTCAAGAGATCCTACATAAATGAGGATGACCCAACACTTACGATGTGCGTATATGAAAAAGCGGGATACAACTTAGAAGACTTAACAATATCTTCGGAAACATATGTTTGTGAAAAAGAGTTTAAGTGTAAGCGCTGAAAACGGTTTAAAAATAATAGTAGTTAGGTGCGTAAACTAAAACAGGTAAGTTTTGCATGATCTTTGCATAGGATTAGTTAGCATTTGAAAATTTAGGAAAATTGCTTATGAACGACATAGATATGAAGCAAAAAATTAAGGAAGTCCGAGATAAATTTTTATCGAACAATCAAATTGAAGATATTCGGCAAAATATAACTTTGGGTGTGGAGGAACGGCTAAAGTTTTTGAACGCTGAGCAAATTAAAGTTGTCGAATTACTTGAAGAAAAACATAGGGAGCTAGACAGCACACTTAAATCCCACAGCGCAAAAATGGATGCCGATAAGCGGGTCATTGAAGCGCAATTTGATGAGAAAATTGCAGAAATAAAAGTGCAGTTTAAGGACCAATTAAAGACCTTAGATTTGGTAAATAAAGAGTTGTTAGCAAAGCAAAATGAATTGGCATCGAACCTTAACCATGAATTAAAAACGGCAATCGACAGCCATGGCAAATCTGTCGATGGAAAGTTAGATAAATTAATAAATGAACAAGCAAACTTAGAGGCGACATTTAAAAATCAAAAGGAAGACATAGAAAATTCAAATGCCGAAAATTTGACCAGGATTAAAGACCTTTCAACGAAGAATGTAAAAAGCATAGAAACTACGCGCGAGAAACTTGTAAATGAGTTCGATGAGAAAGAGCTCAAGTTAAAAGAGGCCGTCGATGTAAAACTATCAATTTTTGAAAAGAATCAGAAAGAATTCTTAGAATCCACAAGTGCTGATATAGATAGTAAAATCAAAAGCTTTGAGAAAAAAATCGATGGGTTTTTGGAAAACCACAAGACAGTTGAGGAAGTCATTGATAGCCGGCTTAAAGAATTTAGAAAGGCCCAAAAAGCGGCATTCGAAGAGCTTGAAGCCGCACTAAATTTACTTGAAAAGCATCAAGATGAAACAATTACACGTTTTAAAAATAACAGTGAAGCTGGTTTTGAAAGATTCACCAGCGGCACTTCTGATATAAATAAAATCAGAAACAGAGGCTCGATTATGCATCAGAATAATGATCTACATGACACTAATGTTGAGCACATTACCGACATTGAAGTAATTAATAGCGAACACGACTCTAAGCAAGTTAAAAAAAGATCAGCAAATAAAGTTTTCAAGCCTTTGTTGATAACCGTAATAGGGCTCATCGCCTTAACAATTGTTTTGTATTACACTGACATCGAAATCAAAAGTCTAAATAATTTTCATTCTATCTTTTGGGAATGAACGAGCTAACAAGAAAAACGTATCATTTTTTCTCTACACACCATGCCAAAATTGCTTTTTGGACGTGCAACCGGTTCTCTGCAGCTTCAAAAACCATTGAATTTTTTCCGTCAATAACATCTCGTGAAACTTCGACACCCCTGTGCGCAGGTAGGCAATGCAAAAAGATTACATCTTTTTTTGCATTTGCTATCAACCGTCCATTAACTTGATAATCACGTAGCAGATGAAGTTTTTCTTCTTTATACCGCTTTTCACTGTGCA
>MDTA01128597.1_pt1 | contig 52450 bp, 37 predicted proteins | sample 811151 | NCBI WGS metagenome assembly MDTA01 (sample SAMN05326648, study PRJNA326480) | marine metagenome | isolation source: seawater | place: Indian Ocean: South | collected 2010
AATTATTAATTTTTTCTTTTGTCTCGTTGGCTATCTTAGTAGCAGTGTCATAGATATCTGCATCAATAAAACCTGTATCTGAAGTGTCTGTGATAGACGAGCCGTAGTAGGCTGCTCTATAGTACTTTATTGTATAAGTGACGCCAGCGACATCCTCTAATGTGAAACCAGGCAATTGAGTTGTGCTAGTTCCATATATTGAACTAGGTGGTGTTATAAAAGTAAATGTATCTGTCGCCTGAATTGCGCTAGATGTGAAAAAACTTTCGTGGTAGTATTTCACCGTGCCGGTGGTACCAGAAGAATCTGTCAATTTAAAACCCGGTAGGTCTGCAAGGACGCTCGTTATTGGCGGCTCATAGAACCAAGTACTCAAAGCAAGCGATATGGAGCCGTTGGAACCTGAAGTGATTATTGAGCTTGTTGTAACCTCTTTAGTGTTGACCGTCCCATCATCTACTGGAGGGCCAAATGCAGAATGCCTGTCATACATAACCACATCGTCGTTCTCAAGATAAACCCTCATCCTATAAGTCTTATCAGCTTCAAAATTATCGTATACCGGCTGCGATACAAAAGTTTGCAATTCTGAACCTTCTATGAAGAAATTTACTGTCTCCGAGGTAAAATTATTGATTGCAAGCTTGTATGGTATCAGTTCCCGGCTGAAGCCTGACTGCGTTCTTTCAAATGTCCTACCCAGCTTAGCAGCAGTGCGATCTGAATCTAAGGTTCCGAATTTAAACGGATAATCAAAGATCTGAGCGTGATGGCGTCCGCCGTAACATATTGTCCCACTTGGATGAGGTTCGTTGTCGTATATCTCCTCTTCATACAACAGCTCTGGGGATAACAAGTCCTCAAATGAAACTCGGGTTGTTGTATTGGATTTGATTCTAGGTATACCACCATCTACAGTGTTGTTAATGAGCGATCCAGTGATCCCTGTTTGGCTGTGGCCCATTGATGCATGAGAAGTCAACGGCACTTTTGCTGACTCCAAAGAACTAAGCGCGCTGGAGCCGAATGGGGTCTCAAAAATTGGATAGTCTACAGCTAGTCCTGCTTTTATTGAATTGTACAAGACTCCTGGAGAGAATAGTGGCTTCATAGATTGTTGTAAGGAGGCATTTAATTTCTTCCCTAGTAGCGTCTCTGAGTTACTAACCTGTGATATTTCTCTAGTTTTATACGACCCCGACGACAAGTAACCTCTTGTGAAGAGTTCTGTCAACTGAACTGTTCTCTCGGCCGGGTAGAAGCCTTCATATGGCAAGAATTTCATTGCAGCCTGGCACTTTAGCGTTAATCTCGTTGGATCAAGCCGTAAATCGTTTTCTTCTATACAGTCTCCAACTATGTTGAAATACTTCAAGAAATCAGTAGTAGAGTACGTCTTAAAAAAGTTCGTACCAGAAACAAGGTCACCACTAGACGTTTGGTATATTGCACCAGTAATGGATAGAAAATCATCCGAAATTTTAGAAAAATCTCCTGAGTGGTTCCTGTAGATGTCCTCTATGTGGTCGCTTATTCTAAATTCTCCAAGTATTGAATGATCTTGCCCAACCAATCTTATCTCTTCTCTGAAATCCTCGTATGAATCATAGAAAGGAAAGCTGAATAACTCTTGGGCCGCGGTCCACTCGGCTTCCCCTGCCAAGTATGTTCCCATGGTTGCAGAAATAGAAATATTCGTTATTGCCCTACTGGTACCCAGGGAATTTGACGTAGTCTCCAACCATCTTAGTTTTGTAGTGTCTGAATGTTCGTTATATATGTTTACGCTTCTTGATGTAAATTGAGTTCCACCTACTGATGATGTACCAAAAGACAAGGCAGTATACCACGTTGTACCTGAATCTGGTGAATATTGTAGGTAAAAATTGTCCTGTACATAGGGAGCAGAATGAAGGCCGTAATGATAACCCATACTAGAGGTTGTGGATGAACCCTCTATATGGTCGAATTTGACTGTTATACTTTTTCCGAACTCATTATCTAGTTGTATATATCTTACCGAAGTATTGGTATCGGGCATGCCATATACGCCTAGACCAGCAGAAGAGGATGCCAGATAGGAACCAGTAAATGCAAAGACCTTGTAACTGCCACTAGATAGTAGCCTTGGACCGGATAAGGTGTCCTGCGATGAAACTGACCAGCCGGAAGGTATATTGCTTACACTAGATTGGTTGGCGCCGCCAGCGAGGGCGACTGTTCCTTCTTGTACTATGTTGCCTGCAAAAGCTGCAATGGCGCCGGTGGCAGTTGACGAAACAATCGAGCCATCTCCGGATGTGCCCGGGATATCCTGTTCGACAGTAACAGTGGAATTCGACCTTGAGGCCGATATGGCTGCATCTGAATTGTTTATTGCTGATTTCACGTCTTCGGCTACCTCTTCTGACGTTCTAAAGCTGCTCCAATCTTCCGCGTTGTCAACTAAGTCTACAAAAACCGATGTTCCCTTGTTTTCAAATACAGTTTGGCCGCCTATCTCACCAAGACCAGCACCAAAGGAATTTCCAGCCGAAATTATTGAATTTATAGACGCAACAGAATTATTTTCGTAACCCTTAGACATTAGCGACGTAAAGGTGTGGGCCACTAGAGGGAGTCCTGTCGACGTAAGGCTCATGCCGGTTTGCTGAACATAGTCCTGACCCGATGGATTAGTTGAAGGTAGTTGCCCCAGTGTCTGCTGGATTATTACAAAAATAGTTGTTATCTTATCTGTAAAAGTTACTAACTGGAAGCTTTTCGTCTTTCTTCTCAAGGCACCCGAGAGGTCTTGGAACATTTCATAGTACGTCATGTTATTTGACGAATACCAACCCACATCAACATAAAAGATATAATCAACAGTGTAAGTTGAGTCACTCTCTGATACTATTGGGCTATTTTTTATTTTACCCAAAACGGTAGAATCATAAAAAACTATCTTTATATCATCTGAAGATTTAAGCGGGGAGCGGTATGTTATAGCTGGTGATCCCGAAAGAGTTGCGAAACCAGCATGCTCTGAATCTCCCGAGGACCTGTGTTTGGCGCCAGCTGCGACGCTTGGGTGGTTCACTTTTATTGCGGCCATGGCGCGGGATTCTTTCTTGAAATAAACCTTGCCACCCGTTCTACCGAAAGCTGATACCGTTTTTCCTGCAGTGTCTTGAATCGACACACTAGCTGCATCTGATAAAAATCCACCATGACCGAAACCATAAGAACTTGCAGCAAAAGTTGTTGCTGATGGCTCCCTAAAGGTCCACGTCTTATTAGACTTTGTGCCGCCGGCGCTGGTTGTTACAGTGTCAGATGAAAAATTGTAAAAAAAGTTCGTGCCGGATTCGACAGTTTGTGGTATTCTTCTGTTGTACACTGGTGCGGCGGGTGGCGTACCGTAAATACCGTTATAACCTAGACCAAAAATACTATAATCATTTTGCAGCAGACCCTCGCCGCGGCTTGCCTGGTCCCTTGTTGTCAGAAAGGTTGTCGGGAAGTTAAAAAACGACTTAGAAATATCCACAGGATAACCCGCAAAATTCTGCCTAGAATCTAAGACCCAAGAACTGCACGTTATGTGGTGACGCCCAAGACTACCATGAATGTCTTTCAAATCTATTGAATCGATCATGGTAGAGGTCGTATTTTTGTCCTGATATATTCCCGAATTTGTGATTTCCGGGAATGCCGCATAAGTGGCTGTGGATACCGCATAGTCTCCATAGACATTCGAGCCCGTAAGAATTATGTTTCGAAGCTGCCTATTGCTGTTCCAGCCAAAAAACTTAAAATTTTCTCTACTGCGCGCAGAGAGTGTAAAAGTGTTAATTTCCCTAGGGTATACAACCTCTTCATAGCTCATTTCAAAGCCAGAACTTGGGTTAATTTCATTCTTTTCAGACAAGCCTATTAAAAAGTTCTTAAAATAATGATTTTTATCTTCTCTTAAATTCAGCAAACTTGTTATATCTTGATTTGCAAATGTACTAATATCATTCTGGTAAGACAATCTCAGTGACGCAAGGCTGTTGATGTTCAGCGCCTTAATCGCGATGTCGCGGTCGAAAAATGATTCGTTTATTTTGCTAATATCCGGCTTCATCTTAGAGATAACTTCGTTATCGATTTTAGAAAAATCTATTGCAAGATGGTCATACAGAGAGTTATCGTGATGCCAGATGAGGTCCTCGCTCCTCTGGTCGATTGCAGCATGGTTTATTACGTTTTCTGATGAAAGTCTTACGCTGCCGATCTCCGTTTCCGAGCCGGCATGAAAAGTGATGTTTATTGGTCTGAATTTATTTGAAACTAATATCTCCTTGTAGTTTTTGTGTTTGCGTGAAGACAAAACAGATCTAGGGCTTGCAACACCCGGGTGATGGGGGTTGATTTTTGAATCATAATTTGTCATCGAGCTAACGTTGGGCGTCTCGTTTCTTACCGTTATTGAATATAAATTTTGTGACCTCAACCCTCTCGCAACAGGGTGAGAGGCGCCGCGGAGTTGTTTCCAAGAGGGCCACCCATAGGGACCGCTCCTATCCAAAAGCATCGCATTTAAGCTGTGACTCCTTTTTGTACTAAGGGTGTTGGTTTCGGTGAAAACGTTGTCAATTGAAACCGAGTTGAATTTTGAAAGATTTGAGAACGTTATGTTGCTGTTGGAGACATCCTCTGTCGATGATGACAACAAGAAGCCAATCTGAGAGCGGCTAGAGCTATAGCTCCCTGAAACTGTTGATGGCGTAAAATCATGCACGTATCCAAAGTTTTCATTTTTATTCAGAAAATCATAAACAGTATCTGAAACGGAGCTACCTATCCAAGAGTACTGATAGTCTGTTTGGGGTATAGGCCGAGTTACAAAATAGTTATCGTATCTGCGCTCATGACCAGATGAACCCGTAGTTTTAGTCACGTTTCTGTTTACTCCATGCCAGGAGGCCGCTACAGTTGAACCTGAGCGTATTGAAAACTGCTCCGAATGTTCTGAGCTTAATGTGTTTTGAACGCCTCTAACATTCAAATTTCTATAATTGATGGAATTATAAACTGAGTATTCGTCTGATTCTCTATCTGTCATAAAAGAATTAATAGTCTCAACACCACCAGGAGCCGAAAATCTGTTTGCTATGACAAATTCATTTCTAGTTCGTGAAATTCTCTCGTAATCAATAAAGCCGGATACCGCAGATGGGATTGCTCTATTGTGCACAGTGTGATCTTCTGTAAGGGTTCTGTTATTAATTGAGCGACCTCCTGTCATCAATATTTCGTGATCATGAGTGTAATTGAAGAGGGGATTATCGCCTAGACCTGATTTGATATTTATGGTACTTTGAACAGGTCGACCAATGCCGGCTTTGTAGAACATTGATCTAGGCTTGCCCACTGCAGCTTTCATAATTAAACTGCCACTGGTCGCCTCCAGGATATATGCCTCGTTTCGATTTCCTTCTCTCTCGAAAAGTGGAACCATTCTATGTGGCATTCCGCCGGCAGTGCGCCTTGGGAACGTGCCCTGGATCGCAACTGCAGAATCAGGAGTGTTTAAGTTGTCTAAATTGTTAGTTATTCTTAGATCTTCCTTGAAAACAGAAAAGTCGGTGCCGCCGGAAGAGCTTACCATCGAGAATGGAAATATCATATTCGCATCAGCATTAAAATAGTCGTTAGCACCGGTTGTTATTGTCTTGCCGATGTAGAATTTTTTCTTTTCAGGTGTTATAATGTCATTACATCTTCTGAAGTCGTATATGTCTTCTCTATCCAAGACCACATCTCGACCGGAGTTAACTATTCTATAGAAATCATTAAATTTATTGGAGCCAGGATTTGATCCTTGATATAAGAGTTTCTGCCTTTGTGCTGAAAATTTATATGCTCGGGTTAATTTTCTAAGAACATACGTCGATCCAGATACAATAGAATTTCTAGCCACCCTCAAGGATTCACGAGTTGGGTCGGTATCTGGGAGAACTGATAGTATTTTATCCCTTTCTGCTCTATCCCTCCACCACAAACAATTCATATCTTCAAGTTTTCCGGTCCCTCCAGTGAAATTCGTACTGGTAACTGTGTCGACTGCCGAGAGGTCTATAAATGTGTTTCCTATCTCTCCTGCTCTAAGTTGTGTGAGGCGCATTTCACCGGCGGAAATTTCTTCGACCTCAACATGCAGAGGTGATGCGTCAATAGCAGCTCGAATTCGATCGCCAACTGCCGCGGCACTGCCTACTGACCCGGAAACGCCAATTATACTGCGACCTAGGTCGTCGACCTGCCCAGAAACATCTGCAAGGTCTGTTCTAAAGACATAATGCACTGCCACTGTATGGGCATCTACCAGGACAAAATTTTGCAAATCTCCTGGATTTCCCGTTGTTGACAACTCTGCAGTCGCGGGAGTAAATACGGGCGGCGTAATCGGAGCATGACCGTGCTCCCAATCATAAAGCAATTCGTTGATACCCAACAAAACACCGATGGGATCATTAGCTTTCATCTCCAAAGTAGGAAACCTATGCTCATACTTGTTTCTTTCCAGAATATGACTTTCTACCATATCTCTTAATTTATCAGAAAACACACTAGTAGCCGGCTGAAATTGTTCTAATACCTTTGTCAACCAACTGTCAATCCACTTATAGAACTCAACAAATTTTTCTAGGTCTATTTCATTTTCAACTTTGTCAAAAAATCTGTGTCTTAATTTCTCTAAAGACTTATAATCTGGCCTGTATTTGTTGATTGGTTCCCCTATCAAATTATTATAAGAAGAAAGCCCTGCAAATATCCCCAATATTTCATCAGAAATAACCTGGTACATGCTCTTTTCGAATGAAAAGAATAGGGTATTCGGTTTGATATTTGCTTCGAATAGGTCCACTTCTCTATCTTTCGTTTGTACTTGATCGCTATCATACAAGTTGTCTATTGGGGAGTATGAGATTGCGGAAATAAACTCTTGAGCAATTGACTCTTCTGGTGATAAGAAATAAGCGCCGGCGGCTGGGTATTTGTACCCAGACAAACCTCTATCAGAAATGCCCCTAAGGGAACCACTTGAAAAATCAGCAACTTGCAATTCGCCAGAAGAATTAGATGATGTTAAATTTTCAAACTGCCAACGAAATAGCAGAGAATCAAAGATCGACAAATTAGGCGAACTTTCTCCAACTACTACATTGTTTCTCGCGTCGCGACCATAAGATGACGGATTGTGACAATGACTCTGTAGTTCTGTATCTTTCAGGTCATCCGACCAGCAAGAGAAATTCATCACTCTAACATCCGAATTTTCTATCACTGAACCGGAAAAATTCTGATGTTCCGACCCCAAGAAAACAGACTTATTAGAGCTATTAAAGCTGTCATATACTGCTTTGGAAACACTAGAGGTTAAGTTAAATTGCTCAGTGATTACGTCTGAAATGCTCCTGTACCCACTGAAAACTACCGAGTACTCTTCTGGGATGCCTGGGCCAATCTTTTTCGGAGTATCTACTTCTTTCCTTATCCTCACAGAAAGATTCCAAGGGTTCCCATCATAAACATTGTCGAAATATTGCGTCTCTAATTCCGATATTATGCCTGCCGAACTGGTTAGTAAAAATTTTGCTATATCTCGGCTTGTGCTGTATTTTATGGACTTCACTTGCAATGAAGCGCTATCCGGAGATGACCACGGCAGGTATCCGTCGACTGGGTCCACTGAATGGATTCCGAAAATCGAGGCTGTCTGCAAGTCGTATACATCTTCTATTGCCTTGGGAAAAAGAGTGTTTATCTCAAAAGTATAAGGTGTATAAGAGCTTTGACCCTTTATATAATTTATCTCTTCGGGAGAAGATGTCGAAGTCTGAAAGATTGTTGCGCTTCTATTTGAGTTGGAGAAGTTCGCGCTTTTAATTTTTAATTCTTTAGATACTGGACTATCCTTTAAAACATATTCTTCATTTTTGGAGTACTTGTTAAATTTAACTAATTCAGTGTCAAAGCCACATGCTCTAAAGAAATTACGAAAAGCGTCATCTGTGCCCTTGGTGTCATGCAAAAGAGATAAGCATGTGTGTATGTTATTGAGCCATTTATTTTTGAGTTCTTGTATCTCTCTTTCGTAGGTCGCACCTGAAGGGTTCATTGCCAGAAAAAACTCAGAAGTCAAAGCCTTAGAAAAAGGCAAAGAATTTTTTATATTCATTAACCCAAAATTATACAGTATAGAGTCCGACCAGTCCCTAGTGTAAGATCCAGCGATGGATCGGCTATAATCATCTTCACAGCCTTCGCATCCAACTAGAAAGCCAGATGATGCATCTTGGGACCCTAAGCTGCCGAAGAAATCCTGATATTGTATATTCTTCAAGGAGCTCAACAACTTTATATCCAAGGTCAATCTATCTGCCATGCTCGCCAGAATCTGCAGCATCTTGCCGAACAATCCATTTTCGTCTGACTCTATGAAATAGCTTGGTACGTTTCTCGACAGAGACTGATTGTTCTCCAGATCATATGCCCTACCTTTGAACTTAAATTCTTTAACCAAAGACTCTACGGCGCCGGCTGTCTCGTCGACGCAGGGATCTTTGGGTTCTTTGTAATCCTTCTCTTCATCTGGCTTAAATAGTGATTCATCTATGGCCGATATCTGACTCCTTGCCGCGGCATGATAGCCATAAAAAACGCCATTATTTATTCTTCCAGAGTAATCTATTATAATTTTATCCCTCGTGGGATCGGAAGTGATATGATTATTAAACTTGTAATAAATGGACAGCTCTGAATTAGAATAATCAGAATTCTTGCTAGTTCCTCCGTGAATTGGCCTATACCAATGTGTCCCGATCTCTTTTATATCCCTTTCAGACTTCCAGAAACGAAATTCATCAAGCGAGCCACTCAACTTACCCCACCCTTGAGACTTGTAATCTAATGGGTCAGAAGGGTCTGGGGAAACTATCAGTGACCCCAAAGATGCGACCATTATGGTGTCAACAGATGAGATGGCTGTACCTGACGTTATTGTATCGTCGAGAACGCCGTCAACATATAAGCGTGATTTTATAGAACCACTCTCATTTCTAAAGCTAATAGCATAATGATGCCACTTTCCATCCGTTATCAGGGAGTTTGTTATATTTTTACCTATCCTGGTCGCAGGTAGACCCTCTGATCCGGATTTATATGTAACCAACAATGGACTTGCGCCCGCAGAAGAGCTTTGGATCTCTATGGTCAGTCGACCTTTTTTTGTCGCATCGGTGATATCCGGGTCGTAAGTTGAGATATCTAGAATCACCTCCTTTTCTGTGAGGGTGTCTGCGACAAAGGCATCTTTCTTTAAAAAGAATTCAACAGTATTACCCGCGGTACCGTCAATTTTTAAGTTGTTGCCCCAGCCATAGGAATTATTGATTTTGGTGGTTTTTGTTGGGACCCCATTGAAATAAATATATTCAGCGCTGCTTGGTTTCCCGTACCCCGAAACCTTTGATCCTGAGCGGGTACCCCAACCGCTATGAGAGAAGTTTACCGACCCTTTAGTTTTTGGGTGCTGATGTTCAAGCATGTATAGATCCAAATAAGAAGATGATAATGCCCATTCCTTCTTTTCAGCTCTAGAGCCGTCATACGGGTATGATCGGCAGATGTGCCTTATACTATCTTCATAATATCTTTCTGCAGAACCATAAAAACAAAAAGTTTTTGGATCTAAATAATCAAAGTTGGGAAAGTTATTTCTTTTAAAATCTATAAAGGCACGAACAAACCTTTCAGATTCCGCCTCTTTTGCTATATCCTCAACAGTCTTTCGGGAAACAACCGCATTTTGTTCCGGGTGATCAATGTAATCTGAAAGTCTTTTTTTATTTTTGAGGGTTTTTTGAAGCTTTTCTCTATAATTTGTCATGGATCTACTCTAAATTTAAATTTCTCTTTTTGCTCTATATAATTATTGCCAATCTTAAGAATAAAACAAATTTCATAAGAATAATTTGGCTCCAATATTGACATATCAAAATCAAAATAGCTGCCCGCGGTGTCATATGATAACTCAGAATAACTTGGCGCGCTGCCTGTAGAGTACGGAATAACCTCGTAGTTATCTGTTATTCTATTTACTCTGTAAAACATTCTGCCAACATGAGAAATGGGGGCCTCGTTTGTAGCGACAGTGTATATGTTTGGTTGCCAGTTATTGTCTCTAGTGTACACTCGAAATGTGACCTTTTCTTTTGAGTAATAGGATTGTTTTAAGTTGATTATATTTGTGCGAAAATGCTGATTTTCTATTGCCAAATTATTTTGAACTTGATCTTGCCATCGCACATACTCTAATGAAGAATTACCATCATGACCCTTTAGGAGTCCAGAATATTCATCTAGGGCGCCGTCATTAAAAGATCTGGTTAGCCACCACTTCTCATACACGACTTGATCTTCTAGTGATAGGTTATTTGGCATTTTGAAATCAGCTCTATAGACTCCTTTTGATGTCCTTACACTGGTTATGTTGCTGCCAGAGACAGCACCTGCAGCAGGGGAATCAAAAACCTTCTTGTAGGCCCTAACAGATGACCAGGATCCAGTTTTAAAATATTGGTCAACCTCTGGCGTTTCAATTGATTCATTTTTCATCCTAGTGTGAAAATCAAGTATAGGGTCATTAGATCGGCCCGTCTTTACAGATAGTCTGTTCCACTTTCCCGAAACTGGCTCTGTGGCCCCGGGGTTATAGTAAATAGTATTAAGTTGCGCAATATAGTTCCCCTGGTCGTCCTCACCCAAGGGTGAATAGCTATCCAGCAGCTTTATAAATTCTATCAGGTCTTTTTCACCATCTGCGTCTGCGTCAGTAAGAGAAAAATCTAATTGATATTGACTAGCATCCTTTGGGGCGCCACCATCGACAACTGTTGTGAGGTCGGTGGAATTAGTATACGTATACCTAGGGTTCCATGAGCCAGTGAACGAAAGAAACTGATCCCTGTTATAGACTGAAGAGTTTGCATCATAAGTTACATTACACAAATAAACGCAATAGTTACCTCCAACTTGGCCGGGCTCTTTTGTATAAATCCTTACTATGCTAGAGCCGCGCCATTCAGCAAAAAAATAATTGTTTAGATTTGGGTGCTGATTTACTGCGCGGGCGATTGAAAAGGCTGTCGAGTGTTTGTTCCTGTCTGTGTTGTTTGCAAGATTTGTTAATTCTTGCAAAGTAATTAAATCGTTCCAACCCAAATACCTTATACTTGGATGGCCCGTAGGTTTTGGTCCTGTTTGGGGGGTAACTATGTTCTCTAAGTCGTTATACCACCAGACCTCTGTCCCAATAGTATATGAAGCAATATCTGATGAGTCCCTGGCCGGATATCCGACAAAGCCGCCCATATTGTTTAGTTGTCGTTTTTCGGTTCGCGCTCCGAAAAGAAAATCAACCTCTTTGCCCAGGGCCGTAGTCCTTTCAAAAAAGATATAAGTATCTAGATTCTTGATCGACTGGTTCTTTTGTGCTCCCTGAAATCTCTCTAAGGATTTTACATCAAGGTCTATGTAGCTGTTGCCTGTAAAGCTTGCGTTTGTTCCTTCGACTCCTGCGAAAGTTGCTTCAAGGGTAACTTTGTTTTGTAGTGGCTTGTCGCTGGTTAGTGCAAAAAATGGCGGATGTTTAAGGTCCGCTAGTTGCCCTGCTACATAGTTGTAATAGTAGACGCTCCTCTTGTTATCTTCATCTGACAGGTGGGGAGAAGAAGTCGCCAAATTGTTGCGGTCATCCTTAATAGAGGAGTCCCACCTAGCATCTATTGATGGCCTCTTGAAGAAATATTGTGAAGTTCTTGAGAAAAATTTCTTTGTGTAATATGACCTCAAACTTGTACCATCTTCGTAGGGCCCCCACATCTTTGCTAGTAGTCCATAATTCGCTAAATTGCCACCGACTCCACCTGTCATATAGGATAGGTGACTATCATCAGAAGGGTTTACTGATGATAGTCTTTTAAACTTTGTGTTGTGATTGTTTACCGATGCTATTGAACCAAGGTTCGCTGCTGTGACGGTTGTTTCTCCTGTGGACCCAGAGGTGTTTTGTATTAGGGTAACTTTCGCATTATCTAAAGAAGCTAAAATTGTGCCGTCATGACCGTTAGCACTCTCTAGTAGCGTTTTGAAGTTTGTGGCGGTTGCATTAGCATTTGCGCCTGCATTGTATTCTTGGTTTCCGGCGGCGGCGGACCCATCATTTTTTATCTTATATTCAACAGTTTTGCCTGATGCGTCAGTCAAGCTAATCGTGACATCGTTTGTAGAATTATGATTATCTGCATGATAGGTGAATGAACTTTTGGCTCTATTGTCTGCGTCGCTGCATACAATCAAAGTGTTGCTCATGAAGCCACCTTCGCGCTGGACGAATATCACGTCAGTCCCTGCTTGGATTGCTGTCTTTTTCTGGGCGAGGGTTTGGGGGTCGCTGGCATGTGGCATTATTCTAAACCTATCTGCATGGCCAGCGGATGACGTCACCGCCTCAATGAGGGCACCCATCGCTGCCTCAATGGTAGATGTGTTTGTACTAACATATACTATTGTGCTATCTGAGGGGTCCACTGAAGCGTTCTCGTAAATAGAGTTAAAGGTGTATTTTCGAAAAAGGCCGTCTGTACTGATCAGCGAAATACTAGAACCGGAAGCAGGGAGACCTGTATTTTCAGCAAAGTCTATCTTTATTGATCCAGCTGAGGATGTTGCTGCTGTTGAGATCCATTGTTCAACGATCGGAGTTATGTTTATATCAATATCCTCTGTTCCTTGTTCAAAATATTGCTTGTATTCAAAGCCTAGGGGTATCCCTGGGGAGTGTAATGTATCAGAAGCATAAGTCCCCCCTTGGCCCGAGTTCCAAGATAGTCCGCTTGAGGCTGAGTCCCAATTACTCGCGGATTCATCAAGATAACTCTCCATATCCAGGCCATGGCCCTCATCCCACTCCTGCAGGAGTGGGTAACAAGAGACCCAAAACTTTTCCGGCGTTGTGAATCCGTGAGGGGCATTGTGCATTCTCAAGAAGAAATCCACACTCCCGGATTCGGGAAGGGCGCCGGAAGAACGATCAGAAACTATAGAATCTATCGGAAATTGCACAAGAATTCGAGCCTGCTCCAATGAGGACGAATTAGCTTGAGCATAAATAGAAAACATATCCAAGACATCTGATGACCCCACATTCGCTTTCACTCCTCTGTCCACTAAATTGCCTTTGAAGGCGTTTGTGATCATATTATCTTTTTCTGCTATGTATCTCTTTATAGACATTATATTACCGTCCCTATTATATCACTGGAGTATTTTACCTCCCATATGAAGTCTTTGGGTACATATATCATCCTTCCTTCTGAGGAAATGTTCTGCTCTATATTATGCATATATTCTGAGTGATTTATGCTTGACGCTGAATCTATCTTTACGTTTATCACATCAGTGACTCCCTGTACCTCTTTAAGGTACCAAAAAACATCCGATATTGAAAACGGTTCCCCAATCTCTGGTGGTATTTCTGTAAGTTTTTTAAACAAATTATCTTTTGCCTCTTTGAGAATTATTGAATTATTCAAGTGAGACTCTGCGCTTATTTCGAATTCTATTTTAAAATTAATTATTTTTGCATCAAAAATATCAATACTATCTGTCACCATCTTAAGAGAAGTGAGCCATGTCTTTAGATTTCTTTTTAGCGGAGATGATGGCTTCTCTAGGTGGCCGGAGGAATTTTCTGATATTATATACATGTTCAAATTTCTTCTGTAGTCGTTTATATCTCTATTTATTGCGCACCTCTTTATTGAGCCCAAATGAGAAGGCATTGCATATGCGGAAGCAACGTAATCTTGACGTGAGACTGCTCTTTTTTGCGTTGCAAAATTTGCAAGGGCGCGGCGCTTGATCTCTTCGGTTGTTGGGATACTCACATCTCCATTTATTGGATTTTCGTTCAGAACCTCTATGTTTTCTCTTATGTATCTGACTTTTTCTGGTTCCAGTGATGATTCATTGTCAAAATCGAGCCCTAAATCCACAACTGTATCAATAGAGTTAGCTCCAGCGTTCATAGACCTGGCCGATCCCCTTCTATAATTTATTGTAAGTTCTGTGTTTACTGGCGCTATTCCGAATTTATCGGTTGACATAAATTTGTTCGGATCAAAAGACCTGTCTGTTATATAGTTTTTGCCTGTCCGTTTTATCACAACTTCAGAAGGATCAGCGACCCTATTGTTTTTCAGATCGTGTTCTGATCCGTAACCAAAAACTAGATAAGTCCTGTCATCTGATCTCTCCAGCACAAATCTCCTCGTCACCGGGAAAGGCTTTAAAATAAAATTGGTGTTTTCACCCCTCTCTTCCGAGGCGTTGACTACCGACCTATAGATTATGTTTTGACTTAAAAAATCAACTTGGTAATATTCATTACCTGCCGAGTCATGAACGGATATTATCTCTGCCACAGTATCCGGTACCTCAACCTTAGGAAATCTCGCGAAATCACCCACGTCAATCACTGTGCTCGACTCTTCGCCGGAGAGAACTTCTCCCGTGACCTTCAGTATAAAATATGTTATTTTTGTGCCATCTGCAGAAAAGTTATAGGCGATCACTTCAGGATCTAATTCGTAAGGCTCGATTTCTTCGGCTAACGTGAATACGCGGCCGTCGGAGGTTGAGACTGTGCTACCTTTCGCTATTCTGGGTATATATTTCAAATCAGGCTTTTCATTGAATGTCGTATCCGCTGGTAGGGGTATAAAGAAAGTCACTTCCCCCACAGAAGTTCTAGTTACTGAGTGCCTGTACCCTAGTTGCTTTGCATGATTCACTACGTTATCCAACTCAAAGCTGGTTTCCATAAAAGACTCGTTTGCGCTATAATCGAGATAAAAGGAAAGACTGTCCCCCACATAAGATAAAAGATCTACCATCAATGAGCCAAACGAGGAGGCATTAAAATCCTTATAAGTGTCAGGATAATATCTTTTTGCATATTCTATAAGACTCTCTTTTATGGAGTCAAAATCTCTCTTTGTGTAATCTATTGGAACTATTTTTTTTGGCATTTTAAAACCTCAACTCTTTTATTTAATTAGGGCAACAAACCACTTAATCACTCAACAAATCAAACGTTATCTATCGTTTGCTATCCATCTAAAGTCCCACCTCCTATCCATGGTGGAGGGGTACATCTCAAGCCACTCTTCCTTACAGGTCAATTTTGGAATAGCGTATTTAATAATTATCTTGCAAGAATTGTTGTCTACATCTTCTGAATTTAAAATTATATTGACCCCGTCGATCTCCAGCCATGGTAAATATTCAGAAACTTGTGCTCTTATTCTCGTCTCCAACACTGTCCACATTGGGTCTGTTGAATTTGTAAATAAGTATTCCCTAAGGCCTACCCCCATCTCAGGGAATCCGGGCCACTCGCCTGGGGAACAATACAGCAAAAATAAAAGGTCCTGCCTTAACGAATGGCATATGTTGTGCACGTTGGGAAAGGGATAGCTCGCCTTTTGCGTATAGGGGCTATAGCCGGGCAAAGGGTTGCCGTTCTCGTCTACCCTTGAGACCTCTAAATTTTCCTGCACTCTTGCTCCTTGGTTCACAAGTGGCCAAATAGGTTGATACATTATGGGCTCCTCTGTTGTTGCATCTGATATTAAATAGTTTTACAAGATTATTTATTCATCATCATCGCAAACTGGTGGGTCTTCTGCTGCGGGGACGTCCGGTGGCTTACAGACATTCCTTCGGGCTGCAGCCGTACCCGGAAGGACTGGCATGGCCATGGCCAGCCCGGTTAATACGGTAAATGGATGACCATACCTTCCATGCGTGCCGACGCTGTATTTGTCTGCGATATTTTCATAGTCAACATCCAAGCAGGGTATCTGAAAGGCCATATTGAGGTCCAAGAAAGGCAAATTCCCTGAATATACGTAAGCTGCAAATTTATCAATCGTACGGCCCATGCCCTTGATCCCGCTGTAGGCTGTGCCCCAGCCGCCGCCGGCTATCCCTTTGATTGTTCCCGCTACAGTTTTTAACGTTGTATATGTCAAATCAACCGGAAATGCTATACTCACAGGGACATAGTCGCCTGTTTCGCCATCGTTAGGAGTGTCCCCATTCAAACCAAGCCACAAAACATCGTCCTTATCCGGCATGCCGTCGATCTCTGAATGGAAAGTTATAACTGAGCCTTTAGTATCTGAGCCGTAAAGCTCTTTTTGTTCTTCCTTTAGAGCTCCTTGTGGAGGATTGACCCAACTAAACTCAGATAAATTACAAGATAAATAATGACCCTTCATTTCTCTGAATGCTGGATCTAATTTATCTGCAATACCCCTTATCAGGAGAGGTACAACCCACTTTAAAAGTTCTCCTATTTGTTCTAAGACATCCATCAAATTTGTTCCCGGGAAAGCAAAACACTCTATATTTGGTCCGTTTTGGCTAACATTGTTCATCATCTGGTTAAACAACTCTGAATTTGTAATATTACCAGCACCAAGAATACCCAATGCACCTTGGGATCCGAAATCATTTCTATTTTCCATCAACGCGTAAAGGCTTGCAAAACTTCTCTTAGTCCCATTCATGACAGATGGCATGGTACTGTACCCAGAAAGGACCGAAGTGCTAAAAACTGTGGCCATGGCCATGTATCGCCTTATTGGGAAAATATATTCTATCTGTGTTTTAAAATCCGGCGTTTGCGATAATTTTCTTTTCATATATCTTTCGAATTCCGAAAACGTTGCTGCGAAACACTGAAGTTGCCAACAGTCTCCTAATTCTATTTCCTGCTCATAAAAGGCTAAGGACTGATTGAAGTATTTCTTAACCTTGGAGTCAAAAAGCTTATAAGGAAAATTATCTGGCGCGGCGTCGGCCGGGCGTGGTGTAGAATCGGTTTCTTCCAAGTAAGCTAAGGGCATGAGCCCTGACCTCTCTTCCTGGGAGTAAATAAGGTATCTTATATTTTTGAATATATCGGTAACTTGGTGTTCGTATGCTTGTTCGTAATTTTTAAGCTTAGTGTCAATCGGAGAAGACAATACAAGTCTTATACCCTGAGAGACTTTCGAATCACGAAACAAGCTACCTATATTACCATCCGCGTCATAATAGCTGGCTATTATGTTGTCGACCAAACCTGAGACCCCTGACATAGACAACGCATTGTACCATTCTGTTTGTGCAGTGTTCAAACATTTATTCAGCGCTACAAAAAAATTGTAGTCATCCATTTCTGATCTTGTTGGTGAGAGATATTTTTCATAAATATACCTTTTGCCCAAAAGTTCCATTTGGTATTCCGCGTTTCGTTCATGGGCGTTGCGGGCGATGGCGCCGTTGGAAAAAAGGTTCTTATCCCATTTATATGAGTCCCTGAAGAGTAATTGGTGATTTATGGAGGCCTCATAGTCTCCAACCTCTGTATCTCTTAGGTCCCACTTTTCTGGGCGCCATGGACCTATATATAAGTTGTATTGATTGGGCCCCTGAGAGAACATCAGTGTTTTTATTAATGCTTTAATTTTCCCAGCGTACCAGGGTATTTCTTCACCTTCTACTTCAAGATCACCATCAATATAAGCTATAATTTCATTATAATTTTCTATAAATTTTTGCACAATTAATATTTCACGAGCCAGTGTATCTCTCTTGTAGTCCAACTCTGACCAATATAACAAAAAAGCTTGCAGGGCGAAGTCTTCATAATACGTCTGATGCCAGACGTCGTCTTTCCAATAACCATACTCATAAAAAGGAGATGCAGGCAAGTTTGGAAGGGCCCTAGTAAATATAGTCCGGATCCCTAGAGCGGATGTTAAATCTTTTACGATTTGTGAAGGTGTTGTAAGGTCATAACCGTCAATTCCGGAATATTCTTCCTGAGAGTTTCTTTTAGTCATCTTATGTACATCTAAATATTGATAAAAGCCCTCCATTTTCTCGTAGAGTTCTGATAGTACTTCCATTTCATGGTTAAGCATATAATCTAATATCTGATTCATTTGCCTAAAAGTGGGAGGGGCTGTGTCAAAATCTTGATCTATAAATGTCGCTCCATCTTCTGGAGCTAAAATCGTCCTAATCCTATCTTTTCTTGTGACTTGCATTGATTTAAGGAATTCTTCCCAAGTTCTTCTATTGTCCCCAACATATGGACTACCTCCAGATAAAAACGGTGGCAACTCAATTGGCAAATCGCCCAACAGTCGATTTCTATTAGCGGCTCTCCTGTCTCGATAGAAGTCTTCGCGGCCCGGTTGATATATTACTGTTGGGTAATAATTGCTAAAAGCGTTAACACTTGTATCCTTGGTTATACTCCAGAGGCTGTTTTCTTTTCTCTTTCTTGCATGTTCTATGATGTTTGTAAGACTAATGTGTAGAAACTTCCTGTGTCTTGGTTCCGCGGCCATTTCATGAATATCATATTGATAAAAATAATTTATTGTTTGGTTGTTTTGTATCTCTCTGAGTGCACTTATAAATGTGAGGGTGTCCATCTTTGCGTTGTTGCCGGCGGCATTTGTGGAATTCTTTAACCATAGTGAGTCCCTAAGTTTATTGATATCTTCCTCTTCCAGGACAGCGACATAATCTTCCAAGAGTGCACCTGAGCCGGCACCTAGTCTCTTACCATACAAGGCTTTAATCGAGTGCTTGTATTGTTCATTCCTATAACCTAAACGTGGGACCATCCCACCGTGCCTATGCACTGAGCCTTCTTCGGAATTTTCATCTCCGTACACTTCGTATAAACCCTGCTCGTTTAAGTACCCCTCCCTGGCGGCTGCGGCCTGCGCTTGTTCATCATCGAATCCGCGGAGAGCTGTACCTGTTGCGGTAATATCCAGAAAATATCCGTCTGCATCTTCCGTTTCAACATCCAGTAGGTAAGTTTTTAGAGCTTCTATGTCTCCTGATTGGAATATCGAAGCGTTCCTATTAAATGCTGTGTTTGAACCCCAGGCGCCGCCGGAGCCATGGCCGGCAGAGCTAAAGGGGCCCTCGATCCAATCATCCTGTTCCCAAAATTTAGAGGCCCAAATCGTTCTATCTTTATCAGTAACTAAAGAGAGATTGTCCTTGTCCTTGTTCTTCATTAATAACCCGGGGTCAGAAAATAAGTGGTCCAACGGTAGTGTAATATTTGAGAAATTAGAGTAAAAAGAATCCGGGGCATCCTCGAACGCGGAAGAGTTAACTTCTAGTTGACACATCTTTTCATACAGCTTGGCTGTGCTATAAAATTGGGTTTTCATAGTGCCGGCATTCTCTACGTCTCTCAGGGGATTGATTTCACCAAAATTAACAAAACTTGGAAATTTAGGATATATCCTTCTTATCAGTTCAACCTTGTTTGTTATTTCTGGGATTATGACTGTTCTCTCTGAAACGTAATTACCATCATTTAAGGCTTGCACAACTTGTTGAAATGTATAGTTTCTCTGACCTAGGCCTGTTTGCAACCTTATTATACCGGCTGCAACTTCGACAAAATTGTCGTATATTTCATCTACCAAGGATATGTATTCATTTACTAATTCTATAAAGGCCCTTTCCATCAAATCAACTCTTTGTGCCAACATATTCTCAGTTGACATGTGAGATATGCAATTAGGAAATATTGTTCTAGAATAGGCTTCCAAGATCTCCCCAGATGACTCTTTTTTAATCTGTGTAACTATTATCCTTGTTGGTACTTTTATAGTATCTGTTGTTTTTGTGCCGTCAAAATCTAAGTAAAGCCTGTCTGCACCTGTTTGTTGCCAGTTAATTCTTCCGCCGTGTTCTCTTAGGGATATATAATTGACGCCAGATCGAGGAGAAGAGCTTTGCAAGTGACCCAACGGGATCTCACTGTTATCAGTAAACTCCTGCAACTCTTCTTCGCTTTGCTTCTTTATGTCGCTACCAAATGAGTCCACAAATTTTAATTCTATGCCTCCATCTTCTCTTACAAAAAATTTTATTGGCATGTTAACGTAATGTTCTGACGTCTTGTCTCCCAGGTCCGGATGGTGCTCCGGGCCATGTGGGTGAGTCAACCAGTCGCCTCCAAATCCATCCGGATCCCTTTCTATATTTTGAAAGATGACATTAGTGTATACAGACTCAATATAATGATGGAATAAAGCTGCAACTGTTTGAGAGAGATCAGAGTTTTCATCAAAATCTCTTTTGTTCAGAACATCCATCGCCATATCAGCAGTAGTGCCCATAACCTCATATTCAATCGATTGTGAATCTATGTAGTCAAAAACTGATTCGACCCAGTGCTCTGCTTCCGATTCATTCTTTTCAAGGGCCTCTCGGTATATGCTCTCTCCCTGCAAAAGACCATAGTCATTGCTAAAATATTCCGCCCTCAATTGGGATGGGTGCAGTGGAACTTCTGGTGGATTTTCAAGCTTTTTTGTCAGTTTATCATAAACTTCTCTGCCTAATTCTGTTGAGGTATTTATCTCCACCTCCGGCGATAAAACCGATATCGGTGGCCCCCCAGTAAGCGCGCCATCCCAAGAGCCCTCTGCCGCTTTTGTGCCCCAACCGACAGGCATATAATCGGGTGTCTCGAATGAGATATCTAAGCTTTTGTTTTGGCCATATTTATGAGTTATTTTTGTGTGTATTCCGCGGAAGCTGATTCGATATGATTTGTTCGCATCATTATGGAAAGTTTCTGAATATGACATTTTAAACATGTCTTTTTGTAACTTTGGTCTCCTGTCGACAAATTGTGCATCATACATACTCCGGATTAGGGGTTCAGGTCGAACCGAGCCTGTTGCCCCGTGAATATCGACACCAAAACCATTATTAATAGATTTTTCCCCATCTATAGGCAAGATATAGTACCGATCTCGTGTTGACCTAGGTACATTGAAAGATTGGTTGTCTCTCATGAAGTTTACACGGTTGGGATCTATAAGGTCTTCTGTCAATTTTTGATTACCATACATGATCTGCCTAGCAAGCGTATAGGCATCGCCGCCACCGGCGCCTTGTGTCCTTTTCATTGTAAAATGTTTTCTACTTCTCTTTATTGGCCGATAAGGTAGATTTTTGATTGCCATTGGCATACCTTTGGCGCGGTTGTCAAAAATTAGCCCGCGGGCGTCGTACAGATATTTTTCATCTGGAGTTATTTCTTCTACTAGTCTAGAGAAATCCTCTATGCTCATTAATTCTTTTCGTTCATACCAATCTTCCAAAAAAGTAAATTCACTCTCTTCAAAATCATAATCATATTCTTCTGACTCTAAATCAGGTAGCGGTATATTTAACTCTTCATATAACTCTGTCAGTTCAGGTTGCAAGTTTTGCAAAACCTCATATGTGGCTTCTGCGCGGTTTTCTAGCTCTCTCAGCACCACGAGCGGACCAGAGACTCTGATGTACCTTTCTATGTAAAAGAATGGGTCGTTATATACTTTGTTTGCTGTGTTGTCAAACACCTCGGTATCGATCTCTTGCGATAAAGGGTGAAACCATAATCCATGTGTGTACCTTGGTGGGTTTTCGAGATCATCATCATACTTTAAACTCGTATTCGAAACAGAGACCGTAGATAGAGACGATAAAAACCAATCATAATAATCATACTCATAATCATTATCAAATATCTTTTTTGACAGATCAGGAATTAACGCTAATTCAGAATTCAATATCTTTTTTAAAGAATTATCAGGGTTTGAATCTCCCGTTATCCTCTCAAAGGTCCTAAGTAACGAGTCTCTGTTTTCTGAAAAGAAACCGGTTGTTCTAAATTCACTGTCTATATACTTATAAATAAAGTCTCTAAAAAATTGATCTCCGATAATTGATTCGAAATCCCAAACAGGATAAGCGATGGCACCCTTAAGCAGTAATTCTATTAAGCATATTTTGACAAAACCCCTAACAATTAAATTTTGAATTGCTTTCTCCATAGGGCCGGGGGACGTATAGTCTAGTAATTCTGGAGAATTCTCTGGCTTTTGCAACTCCCTTTGATATTCCTTCATAAAGTTTTCTGTTAACATCTTGTCAAAAGCCATGATGCCGCTGTGATGTAGTTCAAATCTGTTATTCAGGCACTTATTAATTTCGTCGTACTGAGCTCGGCCTTCAATTCGAGAAGCAGTGCTATTGACATATCGGCTATCCCATATCCTAGATTGTTCTAAACTAAAGAATAATTGCTCGTAAATGCCCTCGAAGGACCTTTTATACAGCCACGAATAAAGAAAACCCCTCAGACGCGACGTTGGAGAGAGCGACTCTGTGTAATATTCATCATCCGGCGAGCCGGCGGGCTCCGCTTCAGTGTAAGGTAGCATGCCATTCTTCATGTGCTTGAGGAAAGACTGTGCAAACACCTCCCTTTTTGCATATGAAAATTCAAGAGAATTCATTTCCGCGTATTCTGGAGGCACTGGGTCACAATAGGGGAAAGCTTCTTCGCCTCCCAGAAAATACTCGTCATTCACAATAATAACATATTGATCTTTTGTCGACTTGGATTGTGCTTCCCTTAGTTCTATTGTTGGATTATAGACTAAGGATTCTCCCATTTGCATCCTGAAAGATTGTTTTAGTTCACTGAAATCTGAATTTTCTAAAGAATTCTCCCAACTATTAACAGTGGCAAGCTCGCGAGCATTTTCTAAGGCTAACTTGTATACATCTTTTATAATGACCAGTAGCTCTGATTTATTTGTGGTTGTAAACATTTGATCAATATTCTGTACAACCACATCATTTAATTCTTTGATTCGATCAAAGATTCGGTTCATTATTGACAGCTTCAATTCAACTGATTCACTCAAAAGACCTTTCCCGGGGGCGGAAGAAATAACCATGCCAAGATAAGGCAAGTCAAGAGGTGCAAGGATATCACTAGTCTTAAAATAGTCTGGTGCGGAGATTTGCGCGAAGTCATCTATAACTTTCACTAAATTTATTGGCCACATTAATTCGGTTTCAAATTTCCTAGGAGACTGCAGTTTAAGAGCCATTGGCACTTGGCCAGTGTTTGGTACAGGTTCTCTTAAATACATAGTATCAGGCTTTTCCGGCTCTATAATTATTGTTCTGGTTCTTCTAGGGTACAAGCCTTCTACTATTTCCTGTGTTATAGCGTCGTGGCCGTTTTTTTCATACTCCTCGAACAACAAATACAAAGCTGTAACTACTGTATTCAGTGGCTTATTCGGAGACATTTTGCTATCTAACTCTTCATCTACGTACTTGTTATATCTTCTTAAATTTTCAATGGCGCGCTCGACTCTCATTACTAATTCGCTATTGTAGCCGGGGTCGCCTTCTTCTGGTGATGCCGGAATGTCCAAAAACAATGAAGGTTTCCACTTTTTAAGAGAACTGACATATGAAGACTTCGGGGATTCAAAGACATTATTAAGAACTCGCCCGGCGAGGTCCATCATTGCCGGAGGAAAATCGTTGCCGAATTCGGGACCTGTTAAAGGTGGCAAGAGTGCGTCTAGAGATCCTGCTTCGGCGCTCATGATTTCCATAGCTTTTGCTTTATTCATCAGATTTCTGCGTGATCTCTCTAGGGCTTCTTCTATTTCTTCATCAGAAACTTGACCCCCCGACATCATTCGACTTCTCTGTTGGTTTAATAGTTCGTATGTATCTCGACAAGTAAATGCTCCAAGAACCTGATCGTACTCCCCTAAGCGGTCACAAAGATCCGGGTCGATGAAGATCCCCAGACCCTCAAAGAAAAACAATATTTTATCCTGATCATTTAAATATTCAGTTAAATCTGGATTTCTCTCCGCCAGTCTTAACAACATTGTTTGTGCTTCAGCTGAAATGGGTTCGCCTTGAAAAAGTCGACAAAGCTCTTGTGGTGTCAAGAAACGTGACGAATCTTCTACGAAATCTTGCGCGGCGGAGATTGCCCCGGGGTTGTTTCTATCCACTCCGAAATCTAACATTGCGTCGACAAATGCCTGTTCAGCAAGAGGGGAATTTGAAAGATCGTTGGCAGCGGCGCCGTACATTGCTTCTCTAAGTTCCTCTTCGCAAGTAGTAGAAGACAACAGGTCCATCATCATTTTAACCAGACTACATAAGGCCCTTTGTAGAATTTCAAGTATCATGCTGGTGAAATTTTTTACTAAATCATTTATGCCAGGTAGCCCAAAAACTGGGAGTTCAGGAATCGGAGGCAAATGAAAATTTGGCGCTTTTATGTTAACCGCGGGGAGGCGTAAGCACTTTAAATAGGAACACATGAGTGAGAATATATTGTATCTATCTATGAATTCTGCATATATTTCGTCTATGGTACACGCTTCACCGATTAGGGGCAAGAGTTCGTCTTTTCCCCATACAGTCGACTGTTTTTTGTTCTTTTCCCATGTTTTATCTAAGTTTTTCTTTGATTCTTTTGACCAGGCTTTGACGGGATCTGATACGTTCTCCTTTGCCCAAGCCTGAAATGGGTTAAGCTTATTTTTCTTAGAAGGTTTCACATCTAGGTCTAGAGTGTATTTCAATATAAATGCAGCACCGCCTTCACCGAAGGCCGCGGCCAATTCGTCACTACAGTTGGACCCCTTGGGGTTAAACATATCTTTAAAAAAGTTAGAGCCGCCGCTTCGACCCGATATGCCAGTGATGTCCTGTATGTTTGACAGGTAATGCATTGTCCGGTGTTTATCATATTGTGCCGGGAATCTCTTCTTTTTGTTGCCTAATTTTTCGTTCTTTTCCCTGTCAAACAGTTCTTCACCCTCACCTAGGTGAAGACTATCAAGCTGCGACCCTATTTGTTTTCCATTTCCATCTTTTTTTGGCGCAAATCGAAAATGTAAAAGCATGTTGGGATTCATGTCGCCCTTTGCGGAGTCCCCCAGCACTTGAGATGCTTTTTTGCCTTTATTTGCTCCAGTGCGAATTGTTTGATTTTTTATGAGCGCCGGAAGAGCTGCGACGGCGGCAGCTTCCTGTCCTGAGTCGAATGGCTTCGTAAAATCAACTCCGTCCAGTCTGGAACCCGCTTTCTTAATGGCTTCAGACGCTTTTTCACATTGCAGCTCAAAAATAGGCATGCTGACTGTAAGTTGTAAGACTCCTGCTGGGCGGTCGGGGTTAAGGTTCCTTAGTCCAAATGCATCCCTGATATTTCCAACTGCTTCAATACCCGCCCCAAACGCAGACCAACTATCATCATTTATATTAAGTTGCCCGAATGGTCCCAAATCTGCAGAAAAAGCTTTTGGCCTATTTGCCTTTTCGTAATGTTCTTGGGTCTTAGCTCTAAGTTCCCTAACTAACTGTTTTTTATTTTTTGCAGCATGAGAGCGATATTTCTCATATTGGGCTCGGGCTGCTTCATCTGAAAAAGACGAGGGCACGCACCCAAAGTCCTGAAGTTCTTGCTCTGCTGCAGCAAGTCTATCTTGCTCGTTTTCCCATGGGAATACCGCGGGTCCGCCTGGTTCGACTAGTGGGGCCGGGATAGCCGTGCCTCTTCTAATGTGATCTAGCTTCTTTTTGCTTATCTCAAAAAAAGCCCTATAAACATCCCCTGGGCGTAGAGTGGGCTCTTGATATTCTATAAATTTTATAAGTGGTAAATTTTCGTTTTGACCGGAAATTGTAGAATAGTGCTGAACTGAACCCTCTGGTACGTTTTCGTTTGAGATCACCTCCATTGTTGTTAAGACCCAATCCTGACCAGTCGAAAATTGTCCGCTGTGACTCGGCTGTGGTCTATTCTCGACATCTTCGATAGTAAAGTAATTCAAAACTGTAGCTGGTGAGTCTTTATCTATAAACCATATTTCTGGTTTTTCGTAAAATTCTAAAATTCGAGTAAGAGCAGCATCTTCAAGATTTGCTATAGTCTGTGCGTCGAGTGAAGGAAGATTATTAAATGTGAACCTCGTCCTGGCGAAAAAGCCAATCTTTTCAGCATTAATGACAAATGGGTCAGGATCTGTATACGGATTCGGAAAAAAGGCGCGCTCTACGAACTCTGCGCGAGCCTCGGGAGATAAAAGTTCTGAGCTATATTCATCTAGATCTATGTTATCTATTACATCTTTAGATCCAATATACAGTGGGCTCTCGTACGAAGCGGCATATGGCTTATATAAAACTAGCCCATATTCAATTTCATCATGTTCTTTTGCCTCTTTCAAAAAAGAAGTGTGACCTGTAGGGGTTGCTGAATATGCCTGTAACAAGCCCATGGTTCCGTCAAGTCTCACTACACCTTCTTCTTCACCTTCGTGGTCTCGACCGGGGGAGCTGCCGGCTTCGCCGCCGTACCAAGAGGTGCCGCGGCTAGTAAAATACCCACCAGACCACCCCATAATGTCGTGTATTTGCTGCTCTTGTTCAGCTTCAACCATCGCTGCTTCTGATATTATCTGTATTATATTTTCAAATCTTTCCCAGTCAGGTCTTATTATCTTCTCTGCAAGCATTTTATAGAGTTGTATTGGTGCCACTTCAATTATCGGCTTGAAGTCCACAGGATACGGATACCTATAATCTGGAGTTTCTGGTGGATTCTCTACGTTGTATGAGTTGTTTCTAAACTCAGTATAAGGTAGCCAGCCATGCAGAACAGCCAAGGTCGCCTCTCCCACTCTACCAAACTCATTTTGAAACAATGTCTCTATAGCAGTAATCTCTTTTAACAGATTTTCTAAGGCGGCGCGGCCGGGTATTTTGACTTGGTTTCTTCTCTCTCCATACCACCTTTCATCTTCTCCGGTGGCTGCTGCGCCATCTTGGGGGTTTCCGATTCCATCAAAAAAGTCCATACCCTCCTCTATAGTTTTCAGGAAGTTACGAACGCCATATTTATTAAAAAGATATGAAAGAATTAAGTATTGGTTTTCTAGTTGAAATTTCATAACTGCAACTTCCATTGCAGCATCAAATGTTGCACCTTCGCGGGCAGATATAACTCTGCCCGTACGGCAATCGAACCAGCCGTCTGACTCGCCGATAGAATTGTCTTCGTTAGCTGCCTGAATTGTTGTTGGGCTTGTCACTAGACCTAGAGCTGACTTTACAGCTAAAATATCTTTGCCAATTTGCCCTAGGTCTCTCTCGCCGAATGCAATATAATTGTCTTCATCTAGGACTATTCTGAAAAATTCTCTTACTACCGCTGCCATTTTAAAAAACCTAATTAATTTGTTGTATTATAAACACTATTAACATAACTAGAACCACCGCTATTAAAATAGTTCAACTTTACGCCGCCTAAATTCTTCTTAAGGAACAAAATCCCGGCTTCGACGCGCGTGAACTCATCCACAATTGTTTTTATACCGGCTGGGGCTGTGGTGGGAGAGTGAGTCGTCGGCGCGGCCCAAAATGGAGAATGATGAAAGTGTGTGGCCAATACTCCGTTATACTCTATTTGTGCTCGGCAAAACTCAAAGACTAAGTCTGATAATTTGTCCACCTGGTCTATCAATTTGTTAATACCCTCCACCAAGGTGATTCCTTTTGGAATTGGTTGCTGTTTGCCAGTATTTGGGGGACCGCTGCCGGCTATTAGGTGGATGCCTCCGATTGATGTTATTTCGTTACCCATAGAGTCGAATATTTCTGGAGGGGCTCCGCCAATTGTCATTATCTTGATATCTTTTCTGGACACCATTCTAACTCTGTCCGCTTTTAGTACAATTCCCGATGATGGTATTTTTTTATTTGCTTTCTGTCTTACAGAGGGTATATTGAAATATTTATCAACATCTGACATTTGACTCAAATAAATGCGGGCAGAATCCATCATATATCCTGGATGGGCGACTTGTTTGTTTTCGCCTATTAATATATTCTCTGTTTTCAACTCTGGTATTGGTTGGTCGTCGGGTGAGGTGCCCGACCCTCTTATTGTAAAAATAGGGCCCAACTCAAATGGTCGACCTGCATAATTCTTAACCGGAAATGGCGCGCCTCGACCGACGACTATATCGATGGCGCCGGCGCCCATGTAACTTGAGAAATCTTCAGAAAAATCTTTCTCAAACGCTCTTCTGTCTCTTACGACCTCGCCTTTACCGGAGCGGTCGCGACCCAAAATTATCATAGCGTTGTTGTCGGGGTTGCCTGTTATTTTCTTATCCCCGGGTAAATTAAAATATTGCGGGACAGGCTCAAACAGAACTTCTAGACGCCCTGAATTGAAACCACCATCGTTAAAGGCAGCTTCTTTCCCTCCGGGTGATCCCTCCTTGTGCGTTTCTTTCCACGGTTTGTGATTTCGCCATTCACCTCTAGACGGGCCCGGTTTGCGCGCAGGGCCGTCGCCGCGGCGTGGAGGCTTTTTCTTGCGGCGGCCTGGAGATAGTGACGGAGTCTTGTCATCAACTAATTCTATTTCTGCTCCGCGGACCTGATAGTCGCCCTCTCCTCCCTGGCCGTCAGCGAGTTTGTCGTATTCTTTTGTCATTGTAGAAAGGCCGGCTGCGGCTGCGGCTTCTGGGTTTTTTCCTGTGCCTTGGTGCTCCGACATCAAGGCCCCTGTCTCTTTGTCATACACTCTAACTGTTGCAGTCGAGGATCCGTCAGGATTTCTCCTAGTTGAAACTTTTACTTTCGATTTATCATGTGCCATAACTAATACCTTATATTATTCTAGTAAACCAACTAGCTCTCCGTATTCCATCACATTTGTGTCAAAAAATTGCACCTTGCAGCCAACTAAAATTGATGGATAATAAGAAACCTTGTTTGTTATGTGTCGGTAAAAACAAGGATAGCTGGATATTTTAACGTGCAGGTTCAATAACTCTTCCTGCTCCTCTTCTTCTATTTGTCCTTTTAAGAGTCTCTTTTCAAGTTCGATATACCGGTCTATATTGATTATTGGGAGTATGCCAGAATAAGGCACTATGTGTGTATATACTTTCAGTATTTTGCCATGAAAATTGTCCCAGCCGGTGTCGCGGATTATATATTTGACAAAATCACTCTCACGTCCAGATTCAGGAATGTGGCCGAACATATTGGCAAACTCTCGTTTGGTCAAAAAGGTGCTATCTAGTACAATTCCGTCCATGGGGTCAGAAAGGTCATATACTTTCTTTTTCTCTTCCTCTTGGGATTTAACTGCGTAATAAAGCTTATCTAGTCCGGATTGATAGCCATATTCTGGGCCGTCCATCGGATCAACGGAAGGAGTAGATGCGCGGTTTGACCCATACGTACTTTCCTTTTTCTTAAAAAGATCACTGGTCATCTTCGTCCTCTTGTTTAATGAGATCAAACAAATTGTTTCTTTCTTCTTCTGTTATTTCTGACGAGATGTTTTCGTTCTTTTGAACCAAAGAGGCTATCTTTACGAGTTGCTCATTTGATCTCTGCAGGGTTTCAAGATACTTTGCTGCCACTAGTCCAACCTCTTTGTGCCTATCTTCAGATACATTCATATACTTCATAAGACTCATGAGCAAGGTCTTGGTGGCCGCGCGGTCCTCTACTATGTTATTTGTGACCTGCTCTATGAACTGTTGTAGGGATTTTTTATCTTTCATACTATAAATAGCTTATGTGATACTTTATTCCTTGTCCCACCTTGTTTTAAATGTTCGATACTTTTCTCTTATTTTATTGAGATTGTTGACAACTTGCTTTGTATTGAGACCTGTTAGCTCTCTCAAATATAAATAAACCGCCTTTTTATTAAAAATCTCTATGTCATCAACATTGTGCAATAGAACTTTTACAGCTCTAAGTGTATTTTTTTCATTAACCTTTAAATTGTCAGTATCCCATGCATCTAGATTAACCAACAAAGTGTTCCAAAACTCTAATTCTATTCTTCGAGACGTATACTCATTCTCCTCTGAGGATGTTCCTAGTATGTCCGAACCGCCATTTTCAACTAGATTTTCAAATGAAACTTCGGTTCTTATTTTTTTAGAGTTTTTCTTTACTTTGTGTATGAACCAATTTTTAGTAACAACCGAAAAGTAAGAAAAAGCTTTTGACCCCTTGTTTGGGTCATACTTGTTTAGTATCGTTGTGAGCCATATTTTACAATCGTCTCTTAGGGAGTCGATATTTGGAAGGTTGTTAAATTTGTAAGTAAATATAATTTTATTTACCATTTCGCTAAAGGCTGGCTCTATAAACTGAATGTAGAGTGAGGTTCTCTGTTTTAAGCAAGATGTCGAACAATAATCAACTATCGCCTTTTCATGGATTTTGGTAAAATAATTATTTTTTGTTCTTTTACGACGGGTGCGGGGTCTTGAGTTACTGCTCATTGGTGGGCTCCTCTTCATACGCGTCTCCATCTGACGGTTCTAGCAGAAAATCTATCTCAGAAAGTTTTTCTGTGATTTCTTTTCCATGGTCTAATAAAAGTTTCAAAGTCTCATCACCATAGAACATTTCTAATTCGTAGATCGAATTTACGTGAAGAACAAAGTTTTTTATCATCGTCTCTGTAGATTCTACATCCACCTGCAACTCTTTGAAGCTTATCAGTAACCACCTTATGTAGTATAGAAGAAAAGCATTTGCCACAAAACTGATTATGAAAAATGTCATCCACATATCATAACTCCTGCTTTTTTAGTTTCTTTTTCTCTTCTTTCAACTCTGTCCTTGACTCTTCTATATGTTTCTTTACCAAAGAGCCCGGGGCACTTTGTTCTGGTGGTAGTTGCTCTTTCCCCGATATTTCAAATGTCGGAATCTTGGTGAGGCACTCCGTAGAATGACACTTTATACACCTTTCTTGTATGAAGAACATGCCATGGCGGACCTCAAACACTTCCTTGCAGACCGAACATCTATAAGCGTAAAAAGGCACTAGTCGCTCCCGGTTGTATTTTTGTTCTCTTGCGTTTCGCAATTATCGCCAAGAAATTTGACTGGAGGTGGATTATTGACTATAAGTTCCTCGTTATCCGTCATTTGAAAATCAAATGATTGTAGAACTGGGACTATGTCCGATTGCTCTAAGAGGGACTTCTGCAGTGCCATCATGATGGCGCCCATTGCTTGATTTGATAACTTCATATTTTCTCCTTTTTTAAAAAACTTTATTTAGTATTTGTGGTGTTATCTGGTGTAAATTTGTTGTATAGTTCAAAACCAGGAGGCAAGAGACGGAGTGCTGCTTGTTCTCCGGTCGTATGAGCTATAAACTCAAATGAAAAACCTGTTTTTCTGATAAATTCTTTGAGGGCCCTGTATTCGTGTTCAGCAAATGTTTTAAAATTAATCAACTCATCAAACATGATTATTGTCCCGGGGACGAAAAACTCTTCGAGGTGAGTGAATATTGTTTTTGTAGATGAGTACAAATCGCAATCTATATGTATTAACGATATCGGTTTTTTATTTTTTTTCACAAACCGCGGTAATGTATCCTCAAACAGGCCCACAACCATCTCACAATTTTCAACACTGGGTACGACACCAGGAGTGGTGCCGAAAGTCTCACCCTTCTTGAAAGAACGGGCGCGGTCGGCATGCCAGTCTTCAGGGAGACCCTGGAACGAGTCAAAACCATACATAGTTTTTGATTTTTTTAAACTTACCATATTGCGGGATAGATGCCCTATCGTCGCCCCTGTGCAAACTCCGAATTCTAACCAAAGGCCGTCGACACTTGCCTGATGGCAACAATATTCATAATATTCTAGAGGTGCTAGGTGGGCATCGAAACGCCGGCTGCGGGCCCAGTGTATCATATTGATTCCCCAAATCTTAGCGACTTGACTTGAATTGATTGTATGAGATAAGCCCATTGGTTTGTATTGTTTTTTCATCTTCTGTTAAAGTGCACTTTCCAGTTTTCTATCATCTCTTCCAGCATGGATTCGAAGGTATATTCTGGCTGCCAGCCCAGTACTTGTTTTGCTTTTGACGGGTCGCCCTTCAGATACTTCAACTCTTCCGGTCTCATAAACTTTGGATTCTGAGTTACATAATCGCGGTAGTCTAGGTCTAGTTTGCTGAACACTACCTCACAAAGATCCCTGACTGAGTGTGTTTCGCCGGTTGCAATTATAAATTCGTCGGGAGTCTCGTGATTAACTATCATATTCATCGCCTTCACGTAATCTTTAGAGTGCCCCCAATCGCGGAAAGAGTCCATGTTGCCCAGTTCTAACTTATCTTTTAGGCCCAATTTTATCTCTACTGCTGTCTTGACAACTTTATTTGTGACAAAATTTATGCCGCGGCGGGGGGATTCATGATTAAAGAGGATGCCGTTGCATGCATGTAACTTATAGGCATGTCGGTAGTGGCGAACTAAATTATAACCAAGCAATTTAGCGCAACCGTATGGGCTCACAGGGTTCATCGGAGTAGTCAATCTTTGTATCCCGTCTGCATCTACCGAATTGCCGAACATCTCTGAGGAAGATGCTTGGTAGAATTTTGCCTTTGGCGCGAGGATCCTATATGTCTCCAACATATTAAGTACGCCCAAACCATTAGTTTGAATTGTGAATGATGGGACGTCGAAACTGATCCTTACGTGTGACATAGCTGCTAAATTGTAAATCTCATCCGGTTGACTCTCGTTGAAAATCCTAGTCAGGGATGGTGCATCCAATAAATCACCGTAGTAAGTTGTTATATCGCCGGTTATGTTGTTTATTCTGCTATCTTGGTTCTCTGCCACTGAGTGTCTTCTTATAACACCGTGTACTTCGTAGCCTTTCTCAAGCAGGTGTTCTGCTAAATAGCTGCCATCTTGGCCGCCTATTCCCGTTATCAAAGCTCTTTTTTTAGCCATTATTACTCATCCTTTTTTCTAATAAAAATAACGCACATTTTTTTCTTAATAGTTTCAGTAAACTGCCCATAGACTACCCCAAAATCCTCATGAGATTCCAAGAGAGTGAACGGGACTAGGGGCTCTCCCTCCCCATAAGAAACCATATCCCACAGTTCATATACCATCAGTTTCTCCTATGAAAGTTTTATCTCTCTCTACACCATAGTATGGCCCGGTTTTAACCTCATAAAGAATAGTGCCCTCTTCCAACACCTCAAAGCTGTGGCCGGCGCGGAAAACAACTGCACAGTCGCCAGAATTCAATATTGTATCAAAAACCTCTGTATCGTCGATGTCCCAAAAAGTAGCTGACACTGATCCCTCTAGGATGATCCACGCCTCTTGCGTATACTCTGTTTTCCTTTCTAGCTTATTATGCTTGTGTGGTCGGAATGTCAGACCCTTGTGCATAGACTTGGTGCAGATTTGCAAGTATTCTTGCTCCGGGCATAGGTCTACCCTTTCCTTGGAGATTTCTGATTTTCTATTAATCACCAGAAGGAGCAGGTTTTCTTCGCATTTCGAATATATTAGTTTTGGCATTTTGGCCTCCAAACAACAACAGAATAACCATCTATATAAAAGCTACCTATGTTGCTTCTTTTAGCACTCAAGATCTCTATCTTACCACGTTCTTCTAAATTTTTTAAGTTATTATAAAAATTGTTTAAATAATTTCTCTCTTCAAAATATTTTACGCTCAAAAAATCTTCCAAACTATCTTTAGGCTGCAACAACTCTGCGATTGGCTCAACATGCAAACAAATTGAAGGATTTTGAGATATGAGATAGTCTATAAAGTCGACATGGTCGGGACCCACTTGTTCCAATGCTGCAAAAGTGTAAACTCCTGAATTTGGACCAAGCTCAAAAGAGTCATCTATGTTGAAAAAATCAAATTTCTTACATTTAAAACTCTTACCAAACTCTTTGTTTATTCGGTCTATTGTCTGTTGTGATGATTCTGCCCAATCAAGACCCCAAATTTCAGCATTAGGGTTTATCTCTGATGCTCTTAGTAGATTGTGCCCAGTGCCACAGCCAAACTCATATATATAATCAGTCTCTTTTAGATAATTCTCAAACAAACAGTATTGTAAAATTTGCGCGCAATTATATTCAAAGCCCTCAGCTATCGGCTTTATGTGCCTCCCCATCCACCTAACATAGGGATATTTCCCAAAGTATTTTGGCACTATAAAATTAGAGAGAATTTCGTCTCTGTTTTCTGCCCAGCCATCGACCCATTCTTGGGATCGGTGACGGCCGGCTTTGCGGAGACCTGAGTCTATGTGACGCAAGGTCTCTAAAAATATCCTTTCTCTTTCTGCTGTTTCGATCTCTTCGTACTGCAAATCAAATTCAGAGATTTTATTTTTTAAAAATTCCGAAACTGGCTCCTGTAATGCTGTGCCGATTTCTTTGTTCGTTATCTTTTTTGGTTTTGTCATAAACTTGTACCACCTTATTGTTTGTCTTATTCCTTCATTGAGTTCAACTATATTGTTTCCATATTTTTTAAACTCTTGCCTATATTTATTCATCGAAACACCAACTCTCGATGGCGCTGACTTCATGTGTCTTTTTTCTTCAGGTCCCCTTTTTACCTCACAATTAAACAAAGATCCAACTTTTCTGGCCAAAGAGTATATACTAACCTCTTCTGAATCGCCGCCTACATTGTAAGTTGTCTCCTTACCTCTTAGTATTATGTTGAGTAAGATTTCTGCGCAGTTTGTTAGATATAGGTAGTTTCTTATGGAATCACCCCGGGATAACATGTTGATCTCTTTTTCAAAATGAGCTTTAAATATGAAATCTTGCAAAACGCGAGTGTCCGATAGTGTTGTTCCGGGTCCATAAGTCAATGCCACTCTTGCTATTTTTGTCTCAATTTGCTTAAATTCGTTGTACTGTAAACATAGATTCTCTGCTGTGGCTTTAGACAAGATATAAGAAGCACGAGAACTTTCAAGATCTATCAAACCTTTGTAGTCTTCCCTTGTCGGGTACTCTTTTGGGTTTCCATATACTTCACTTGTACTTAAAAACAAAAATTTGCTCTTGCTTTTCTGCTGTTTTATTACTTTGTCTAGAAGACTAGATACACCAACGATGTTAATCATCGTTGTCTTAATATTGTCTTTGGTAAATTTCGCTGGCTGGCCGTATCCGGCTGCAAAGAAAATTAGATCCACCTCGCAGTCTAAATCCCACTCGCCAAGTGGTTTTGAACAATCCCAAGAAAAATACTTTACTTCTCGGTTGTCTGTTAGGTGTCTGATTCTTAGGGCTTTATGCTTCTCGCTATATGAACTTAATATGAGTTTTATATTATAACCCTTGCTGTTTAAAAAAAAGAAAAAATCGGATAAAAAACTACCAATGAGGCCATTCGCCCCTACGACCAAAATAGTTTGATCTTTAAGTTCCGGGAACTTATCAATTTCGTAAAGTCGCCTACATTCATCTTCTATGATCTGCAAGTTGTATTGGTTCATAAAACTTTCTTCATCTCTTTAGCTGTCAGTCCGAGAAACTCCCTGTGGTCTTTTGCTGTTCCATATTTATCCAGAAAAATCCGTGGAATGCCTATTTTCTTGTTTAAAATCGCAATGTTATTATTGAAAGAAATATCTGCAATTTTATCTCCGAAACCGCCGATTAAGCAATTCTCCTCTATGGAAACTATTTTCTTATGATGCCTCAATATGTCTAAGATTTCCGATTCGCCTTGTTTACTTATTGGCTCTATAGTCGGGCTATAGACTATTGTGTAATTCTCGATGCCTGGTATTTTATATACTTCCTCTAGCAGGTGGCCGTTTACGAATAGTGCAGTGGAACTTGAGCCCCTATTAAGCACTTCAAATCTATACGGCTCTCCTGTGGTGTTTTGTGAGTGTTCGCTTTTTGAGAGTTTAAAATAACTTGATCGGGGTGATTCCCATGTTGACTCAAAAAGCCTCTTAAATTCATGTGAGTTACCCGGAACGAAGACGTCCATATTGGGTAACGTTCTAAGTATTGATGTGTCTTCATAACAGTGATGGGTACAACCCAGATGTGCATAATCAAAAGAAGACCCCACAGACACTATGGTTATAGGTAACTCCTGGTAGCATGCATCTATTTTTATTTGTTCAAAAGCGCGTTCAACGCAGAACGGCGCAATAGTGTGAACGACGGGCTTAAATCCCTCGGCTGCGAGGCCAGCAGCCATACTGACTATAGATTGCTCACATATGCCCGCATTGTAAAATCTGTCTGGAAATTTTGATTCAAAATCTCTCAAAAGATGATGACTTATATCACCTATTAATAAAACAAGTCTTCTATCTTTTTCTGCCATAGTGGTCATCATTTCCGCGAAAGCTTTACGCATCTTTTAATTCTTCCATAAATTGCTCATATTCTTCATTGTTGGGAGGTCCGTGGTGCCATGCAAAAGTGTTGTTCTCCATATCGGTGATACCTTTACCTTTGGTCGTTTTGCAAATTACACAACTAAGGCCCTCACTAGAAGATAAAGAGGAGACTAAAGACCGCGTATCGTGACCATCAACAGTAACCACGTTCCAGCCAAAATTTCTAATTTTATTTTCTAACTCGTACACTGGGAGTGACCTTGTTTGGGAATTATTGTCGTCGACGATGCAAACCAAGTTATCAAGTTGTAGGTTTTTCGCTAACAAGAAAGATTCCCAGATTGTCCCTTCGTTTGATTCTCCGTCACCAATAAGACAATACACTTTGCCGGGTGATTTGGAGATCCTCTTAGCTAACGCAGTGCCAACAGACATCGGAAGGCCATGGCCTAAGGATCCCGCGGAGCAATAAAACTCCTTATGCTTACCCCTATGAGGATGACCCCCGAGAAGAGAATCATACTCACAAAAGTTTTCAAGATCTTTTTTGTTTATTAAGTCAAAGTGTGCTAAAACAGAATACAGAGCTAGGCAGCCATGACCTTTGCTCAGCACAAAGATATCATCGTCTTTTTTCACTGAGCCGTACATAACATACAGTATTTCCACTATAGAAAGAGCGGACGGAATGTGGCCAGCTTGAGCCTTGAAAGAGGTCTCTATTATTGACCTCCTGATTGATCTTAATTCTGCTGAACTCAACTTCTGCCAAACTTCCTATTTAAGTAGTCCACCGTCATATCTGGGTTCATGTAAATGGCTGTAGCGGCGACATTTGAGTCTGTGCATATAAGGTGATTACACTTAGAAAGAAGCACAGTCTCTATCAACACTTCTTCTCCGTGCTTTGGGCCGGTGGCCGAAGTTAAGCATATTGGGTCTTTTGAAAAATATTTAGGCATTCGAACTGAGGGGTAGACTATAATCTTGCTCACCCTTTCCCTAAATTCATTTATGATTTTGCCGATTGCCTCATTGTTATCCGAAGCTATGTAGAGTGATACTGGTTGTGATTTGTTGTCTATATATTGTCTTATGGAATTAATATACGCCTCTATTGGTAGTGCCTTGTGTGGGTATTCCAATTTTTTATCTGTGCCCCTTACGTGTACTGAGACTACTTCTCCTTCTTTTGGAAAATGCTTGTTGTGAAAGTCTTCTATCTTTTCTAAGACTTCTCTCTTTATGTTGACGTTTGACTCGATAACATCGTTAACTGCTTTTCGGTGAGCAGATTCGTAGTCAGTACCAAGCAAATCCCAAAGCAAGAGCGGCTCATATGAGTGAATATTTTTTATCAAAAATTTATTATCGAGGAGAAAATCCAAATCACCGACTAAAAATATATCAGAATTCTCATTCTCAGATTGCTGAGCCTGCTCAATTGAATATTCATTCAGTGGCTCGAAATAGTATTCCCAAGGATTCAGAGACCCGTTATGTCCTGATTCAGACCAGTAAAGACATTGACAGTGTTTTAACCCTGGTGTGTTTCCCCTCGAAGGCGGAGTGTCTTCTGTTAAGAAGTTATTTTTATCTTTTACAAATTTTGGGTCGCGATTTTTATGTGCCTCTTCGGCACCCCTTCTTCCGAAATTTGGGTCGCGACGGCCAGGGCCCCAACGAACAACAGGGATATAGTTGTTGTCGTTCGCCCATTTTATATTGTCTATCGTGTGCAAAAATATAGAAAAAAGGCCATATGGCCGAGAGTCTATTATTAGAAATTTTTTATCTTCCATTGAAATATCCTTCAAATCGAGATGTCATGGCATCTCCAAAAATATCCTTATTAGTGTTAAAGATGCGCCGCTCTTCTTCAAATCTATCGCTTGCGTTTTCCTCTGAAGTGGAGAGGCCACCTGGGTTGTTATAATATAAGCCTAAAACTTCTTGTATTTTTTTAAATCTGCTGCCTTGGCGTACTGCTCTCAGCCAAAAGTCCCAATCTCCAGCAAATTTTAATTCCTCATTGAACTTGCCGCACTTTTGATGAATAGACTTTCGCCAAAGCGGCATTGGACCAGGCAGGCACTTTATCATATTCTGCTTAGAAAATTCACTAATCGAATGCTCATACTTTTTAGTATAATCAGGCTTAAAACTTCTGTCTAGATCGGATACCTCATAACAATCTGCATAAACTAGATCTACTGAGGGGTCGACGACTAAAGAAGATGCTAAAATCTTAATATGATCAGGGTGACGAGTGTCATCTACATTTGCTAATGTTATAAATTCCCCTTCAGATATCTCTATTCCAAAATTCATAGTCTCTTGCACTGTCAGCCTTCTATCAAATCTAGTATACTTTATATTCTCAAATTTTTGCATATATTTCTTTATGCATGTCTCAAATTCATCATCAGGTGAAGCGGCATCCAATATGATAAGTTCGCACCTATCAAATGCAGTTTGATTTGTTATACTCTCCATGAATCCCTCTATAAATTCACCCCCAGAATACAATGAGGTAATTATAGAAACCTTGGGAATATAAATCGGTGGCTGAAAGAAGTTGTGGTCTGAACCGTTTATCAGATCTCTGAAAATGTTTAGCACTTCTTCTCTTTTCTTTTTGATAGTCGGAATAATCTCTGAGGGTTTTGATTTAATGAACCACTCCTCACTTGCGACGCCGACGAGCTTATTAGTTAAGATCTCACAACACAAAATCTTCGCCTCAACAACCAGTCGATTAAATGATTCCAGCCACTGAGGAAAGAAAATTAATGTCTTTGTTTTTGATAATTCTCTAATGAACTGCTCGTACTCCATCCAGCCCAAACGATTAAATTTTATATTATTTTTTTCACAATATTTTACCGCTGCTGGGGTGCCCTTGTTTTTGTTATTTGAATCTATTATCGAGAATTCAGTTGTTTTTTCTGCCCTAGAGTGCCTTTGCAGTAGCTCCAATTGTTCGTCAGACCACAGGTTACATGATAGATTTATCACGCTATCAATTAACAGATTTTTCTGCAGGACTTCTGAATGTATCTTACTTTGACATAAAACAGCCTTGGCTTTTTCATAAAATCTCTTATTCTGTATGCTCCCTTGAGGTGCTATCATATTTATAAATTTGGAAGGATCATTGTTTGATACGTATTTATGATCATGTTCCAGAATTATATATTCTTTCCCCTGTAATCGCAACTTCGAGTGCTCTGAAAGTTCCATGAAATTAGAGATTATAAAAAAACACTCTTCATGGTTATCAATCGTATTTACGTCTAGATCTCTGGCTCTGGCCTTCGTTATGTTAAACTCACTTGATAATTCATTTATTAGGTTGTTGTTGAATTGCTCTGCTCCGCCGTGGTACCCGTCCTCTAGGAAAAAATCTGCGACAAACATGATATCTCTCATTTTAAAGTTTTTCAACCTCCTGTTGGCTAGCCATCCAATCTATCATTTCAGGCTCTTCTGGCTCAATGGCCAAAGCTGAAAGCATCGCTTCTTTTACTTTTTCTTGCGTGTGAGTTTGCAGCAAATGGTCTTTTAGTTTTTTTGCCCAGCCACTATACATGGGCAGCGAGCTGTACACTTTTCTCATTTGAGCCCTAAAAGAGACCTCCTTGGGAAACGCCCACTTGGAATCAGCAATTAAGATATTCTGCCAGACGGCTTGTTCTTGAATTTTCTTCAAATCATAATCAACTTTTGCAAACAATTGCTTTTGTTTAATTTTTCGAGTCTTCTTGTTGAGTACTGGGGCGCTCAAAAAATCCAAATGCCCGCTCCAATTAGTTGCAATAATTGGTAATCCGGAGTATGCTGCTTCAAAAATAGGTAATCCGTAACCTTCTCCATGAGTTGTCGAAATGTACGCCTTTATTGACTCGTTTTCATAGAGAGAGTGCACCTGCTCTTCATCTAAATCTCCATGTAAGAGGTAAATTCTACATTTATGTTCATCGCATGTGTTTAATATATTTAAGAGGTTTTTTTTAGTGCGTTCCCTATCCATTACAGAGTTTTGAGATAAGTTAGTCTTTAATACCAGCCCAACGTCTGAATTTTCCTTAAATTCGGCTACAAACCACCTTACCATGTTTTCTAGGTTTTTCCTTATACCCCACATCGCGACAGAAAGGAAATTGAAACTGGTTTCTAAGCTCAGGTCCAATTGCTTTGAGTTTACCACTTTTACAGGATAAGGGACAACCTCTACTTCAGATCTGCACCCTACCTTTACCTCTTTACCGTCAGAAGTCACTGCAGGGTAGAAAGTATTAACAAAGGACTGCTTCGAATGTTCGGACGGCACAATTATCTTGTCTATTCCTTGGTGTGTTTTCAGAATCCAATCAGATGACACTGCAGTTGTCTCAGTCCCAGCTGTCACACAAACAGAGTAAGGGGCTTTTTTCGAGAACTCCCCGGGGATACCTACGTGAATTTGGACGTCGAACTGAGCATTTTCGTTGCGTTGTGTGTAAAAAGCAAATTTACGGATACACTCATTAATGAACTCTTTGTTCTCAATGTTCGACGTCCATGATGTAGTACCCCAATTTAAAGCATTGATATAAATATCGGCGCCGGCAATTGAAGAAATGGTGCTGAGCACTAATCTGGAATGCTCTCCATACCCTGACTGCGTCAGGATAGGTGCCTCTAGTAAAATTTTCATAATTTAATCAACTCCCAGTTCTTATAGTTTTTTCTGTTTTCCCATGAGCCATGCTTTTCATGCAGGTCTATCAGTGTCTGATACCAATGGCCGGCATAAGCGCTGAACCCGTAGTTGTCTAGAACGTGTTTTCTGCCCTTCAGGCCCATTTGTTCTCTATCTTCCTCGCTCATATTGTACATCTCCAATAAAGCCGCTATAAAGTCCTCCTTACTTATTCTATCCTCATAAATATACGGCACTTCTTGCGAACCAATTATCGCTTTCGATGAAGGCTCTATACCGACTCCGAACCAATTACTTCCATCTGTCACCTGCTCCTGTAAGCCACCAGTCATATTGACAACTATTGGCACCCCGCAAGCTAGAGACTCCAAAGTTGATAAACCAAAGCCCTCTGCATCAGAAATATTAATTGTGCAATCAGAAGACAAATAAATATTTGCCAAGCCCTCTGGGGGCAGCTTTTCTACTGATAATTTGATCTGCCCACTGTTTAATCCCAATTCTGAAATTATCGCATATAGATCTTGACCGTGGGGATCATTTGGTTCTGTGTGCATTATCAGGCTTGCCTTGTCGTGGCCGACAATATCTAAAAAGTCTTTAAACCAATAAATTAATGATCCGCTCATCTTTCGGCGGGCGTTCCTATTGTTCCAAAAAAATACAAATTTATCTTCTAGACCACTGCCCTTTCTGGCTAACTCTTTCATGTTTGGTAATGAATGTGGCCTAAAGACATTTGTATCAACAGTATGTGGAATCCTAATGGCCTCTACTGTTGGTGATACTGTCGTCACTATATCGTGGGTTACTTTGCTGATGGTGCATATTAAGTCGTTACTGTCGTAGAAAGATTTATTAAAGGTTGGGTAAGGGTAATTGTCCCAAACATGATAGTAAACCATGGGTACATTTTTTCTTATTTCCGGAGCCATATCCCAGAGCCAGACCCAAAATCTTGGATCCGTCATAAACCAAACGATGTCTGGTTTATATGTGTGTAAGATCGATCTAACTATCTGAGGGTTGCCATAACCATCCACGGGGTGAATAATTAGATCGTCGCCGTAAGGTTCTACCTTGATTGGCTTATAGTCCCTATGTTGTATTGCGCCGGCGAGACACACAAACCGAAATTCTTGTGTCTTCAGTAATGGTTCGAGCATATATCTAGTCTGTGTACCAACTCCGGAGGGCGCCAATGGGTTGTCGGAAAGAACTAGAACCTTTATTTTGTTTTTCATTTACAACTCTCTGTTTTATAAAATTCGCAATATTTGCATGATAATCTGTTTTTTATACTAACTTGTCTCTCTATATTCGTCAAAGCTAGGGACAACAATTTAAGGGAATTGTTTATTTTTATCTTGCCACAAGGCACTTCAAAAAACTCTATGTGATTCTTTTTAGCTGTTCGTTTCAATAGAGAAAAGTGAGTTTTTATTTTGGAATACGGAATAGAATGCTTTTGCGAAAAAAAATGCTTATAAAATGCTAATTGGTATGTCACCATTTTATCTGTCTTTTTTCTAGAATCCCACCCCCAGGAGCAGGTTTTCCAGTCAATAATATGATAAAAATCATCCGGGGTACGTATCACTAGGTCTATAAAGCCTTTGAACTTTTTCCCGTAGGCCTCAACTTGCGAAATCTGTTCCATCAGCATCTCCTCTACCGAAAATACTTCGAACTCGCCAAAGTTAGATATCAACTCTGGTAGTAAATTCTGACATAATGGTTGTGCTTGGTTTTTCATCTCTGTGATCATCTGAGCATTCTCGTTAATGGACTGCTCTTCTAAAAGATTCAACTCTTTTTCAAAATGCGATAAAAATCGTTCATATGTAGCAACCGTCTTATCTTGTACTACGTCCTCACAAACAGCATGCATAGCAGTTCCAAATGCGGTGTAGATGTTGCCCTCAAAAGCAGAAACTTTGTCAATATACCTTAGTTTGTGCTTGTATGTGCACTCATTCCATACTTTCAACTCAGAATAACTTATTTTCTTTTCTTGCTGCACTATGTCCTACTTTTTTGTTACTTTTTTGATTCGAGAACTGATAGCCGGCTTGCTTGACTTCGGCTTTGGGGGTCGTTTTGGGGCTTTCTGCTCTTGTTTTATCTTAAAGACCCACTCTGCTGATGTTGAAAAGTGTGGGCGGGCGATGTTAGTGATCATTGATTCTTTGATCACTTTCTCTATTTCATATTCATTGTTCAAAAGATCCACTATATCCCGAGTAAATACCTTTATTTTGGGTTCCTGGGTTTTCTGTCTTGGTTCAATTTCAGCCCTGACTGTTAACTGACCTGATGACTCGTCTAGTGTTTTTTCTAAAATTGTGACTTTATCTTTCATAATTCTCCGACTTTTCTAGTAAATTTATAAGCTTTTCATATAATTTGGGCGACAGTGACTTAACTCTTTGAATGTCCTTGTTGTGAAAAAAGTGTTCAAAACCGTTGGCATAATATTCCCTTAGTGAAGTTGCGCCATATGGCGAACAAAACAAATTAACCGTCAACGCACTAAGAGTCGGGTACCCAACATCATTATACAAATAAGAATCAAAATGTTCGTTATACTCTGACTCTAGGTAATACTGCAAATTTAAATCAAACCCTTCTGAAGATAACAAAGACCACAACTCTTTTCTTTTTTGCAGAAATTCAGCTTCTACCTGTCCGTCAGCATACAAAATATCGCGGTTCTCTTCTTCGACGGCGTGACCTATTTCGTGTATGAGGTCGTCAACCATATCCTGATCATTGTCCTGCTCGTTTGTTACATAGATTGCGCGAGATTCGAAATATGCAACCAGGTGCCTCTTGGCTAAAAGCTCAAACTGACCGACATAAATGGCGTCTAAAGTTGTCAAAAAATATTGGGTCATCGACTTTTCGACTTGTGCAAGCACTGATTCAATAGAGATGTCGCTGTTAGTGAAATCATCTTTTATAAAAATCTGAATTCCGTTCCAAGTGAAATTGTTTTTGTTTTTGTTCTTCAAATACCCTTTAAGACTCAATCTCTTGCCTCTTGTTAACGAAGCCGACGTCAGTTAGGGCTTGAGTGTATCCGTTGAGCCAATTTTCTTCTGCCAAGACCAATAATAACTCTGGAAATTGCTCTGTAAATACCTCTATCACATGTTCAACTGTGACTAAGTTGTCTTCTGGTTTTACATTCTCACCCACAAATTCGACTATTAAATTTTTTAATTCTGTGTTTTTTTCGACTTCTTTGTTTAAGTCTTCGTTCTGTTCTATGTTCATAATTATAGCTTTACTGCTGCAATGTGTGCAACTTTAGACCTCTCTCCTTTCAATAGTGTTATATGGCCTGAAATATCTTCTGCCTTTAGTTTCTCTACCACGTAGGACAGGCCATTGTTTGTTTTGTCTATATATACATTGTCTATTTGCTCTATGTCTCCCGTTAGCACAATTTTAGTGCCCTCACCGACTCTCGTAAGTACTGTCTTAATCTCATGCTGGGTCATATTCTGAACCTCATCAATGACTATAAAGGCGTTAGATATGGATCTACCCCTTATGTAGGTCATGGCTTCTACTTCTATTTTGCCTTCTTGCACATACATGTTTAGTGTCATTTTATCATTACCTAACAAAAATTGCAAGTTATCTTGAATTGGTGCCAACCATGGCAACATTTTCTCCTCTAGCGTCCCAGGAAGAAAACCAATATCTTTACCTACAGGTTGTACAGGCTTTGTCACGACTATCTTTTTATAGACATCGCTATTAAATGTCTGCTCTAAGGCTGCAGCCAGGGCCATGAGAGTTTTCCCAGAACCAGCCTTTCCTACTAAGGTCACTACTGGGATTTCTGCGTCCATCAAAATGTCCATTGCATACTGCTGTTCTTTGTTTCGGGGAGTCAAACCCCACACATTCTTCTTCATCGTGGGTAACTTTGTAACTGGGGAGTTGTAGTTCTTGAACTTTCCCAAAGCTGCTTTCTTTTCGTTTGAATTCGAAATCAACATTACAAATTGGTTGGGATATAGTACCGCCTCTTCTTTGTTTATCCAAATTTGCCCTTCTTCATAAAACTTATCTATGATTTGGTCATCCACGAGATGACTAGTGAAACCAGAGAACAAGGTGGAGTCAGCCGACAGTACAGACTCTATTGAATAATCCTCAGTCTGTAAACCTAAAGCGTCGCACTTTACTCTCATGTTTATATCTCTAGTTACGACTATCACTTTTCGAGGTTGATTTATCTCTTTTTCCGATAAAGCAGTTGCTATTATTTGATTATCTGCATCATCTAGATCCAAATCATCAGGCAAAGAAAAGGGATTGTAACTCTTCACTGTCATTATTCCCTTGCCTTTAGCTATTCTCACTCCCTTTGATAAGTTGCCGCGGGAGCGCAAAGAATCTAGCTTTCTTATAATATCCCTAGAATTGGCACCAACGGAATCTTGCCTTTTTTTGTGTTTATCTATTTCGTCTAAAACTTTTAAAGGTATGACGATGTCGTTATTAGAGAAATGATTGATACAGTTTGAATTAGTCAAATAAACGTTTGTATCAAGTACATAGATTTTTTTAGCCAAAATTATAATCCTGTTTGTTTTCTATCATTGTAGCATAAAATTATATTTTGTTTAATTTTTTTTTAATAATATAGTTATTATATATGGTAAATTTAGTAAAATACATATTTTTCATCTGTTTATCTGTTATTTTACTAATATCTTGCACCCTTACAAGCAACAACGCCCGGGCGGATGATTCGGTTCCCAATGAATCGTTCATACAGATAATAAGTGTATTAACGGTCAGCAAGTGCGATGAGACAAAAAAAAAGCTAAAAGATTGTATTACAGGAAGTTGGGGCCGTTCTGCTAGTGGTATGGTTATCGACCTCTCAACTAATCACACATTAGCTTTGACAGTTGGCCACATATGCCATATAGACCTACCTTCAAGTGTTCTTGAGAGTGATACGAAAATATCAATACTAGCCCCTAACAAGAAAATGTACGAGGCCGATATTGTAGATTTCAGTTTAAACGAAGAAAACAAGCCCGATCTCTGTTTAATAAAAATCCATAAGTATAAGGCACCCAAAGTAAAGATGTCAAAAAGAAAGCCCAAAATTGGTGAACGCTATTTGTCTATTGGGGCGCCTAAGGGTATATATCATCCTCCGGTTGTTCCCATTTTTCAAGGAATATTTAGTGGCAATCTATCTAACGTTAGTAGCATGTATACCATACGAAGCGCGCCGGGGTCTAGTGGTAGCGCTGTAGTAGACAAAAATGGAGAGATTGTTGGTGTGATTTATGCTGTAAGTACTTTGTTTGACAGCATCTCTCTTGTCACCACATTCGAATCAACTAAGAAGTTTCTATCAGAGGCAAAGAAAAAATTGCCTACTCCACTACCAAGTCAGTGAAAATTACATGAATTTTATACCTCAATGAAATTGAATCAGCGGCATACCCGGGCGGTGGGTGACTTGGGCAGAAAAAAACATTCTCGATGCCATCTGTCTCCATCAAAGAAACAAGCAAATCAATTGACATTATCTTTACAGTAAACCTGTAACAGTTTTCTTGTAGTTTTGATTTTCGAAAATTATCAAAATCGTAGATTTCCTCCTGCAGTGTCTCATTATTTTGCAGGATAGTTAGTGCTTCTTTTTCTGTTATTGTTTTACTTGTCATATGATCTCATCAACCATACCATACTGAAGGCACTTTTCTGCCTCCCACCATAAATCATGCTTCAACAAGTTATCTAATTCTTTCTTTGGGATTTTCGTATGCTCTCTATAGATGTTTTTTATCTTTTCCATTAACATTTCAGAATTTTGCATATCATCCTGCATTTCTTGAAATTTACCCCACATAGCTCCAGATAGTTGGTGCACCAACATACAAGCTGAACGGTGCATATATCTTTTGCTTGCCACGACGGACATCATGGTTGCTGCTGACGCTGCGCATCCATCTATGATTGTTTCGACTGGAATTTTTGAGTTTTTAATGTAGTCGACTGCTGCTAAACCGGCGAAGACAGAGCCGCCGTAACTATTGATATGCAATTTAATTGGCGGCGGATCATAACCAAGAGGCACTGACTTTGATAGCATGTTTACATTCAAATTGTATATTGATCTATTTAATTTTAAAATCTTGGGTCTTGTAACACCAGAATAAAAATAGATTCGATTATTTGAAATCTCCACTGCATTGAAATCCTCTGCTGCATGTCCTACGCTGTCTCTTGCAAACTCATGTACAGACATGGGCTCCTTAGTTTCTTCTTCCTTGCTGCCCCAAAAATAATCTCTCATTAAAAAACTTCTCCTTATAATTTCTTTATAATTTCTTTCATGTCTTGCTTTTTCTTCTCTTTTGATAAAAAGAGGTTAGTGTAAGTTATTTCAATATAATAACCCTCGTCATCGCCGAGCAAAAAAGCTTCAATACCAAACTGCTTTGTTTTCCAGATGGTTTTTATCTCCCTCAAACCTACCCTAATTGGGTAACATACTGTTGCGCTTATGATATCATCAATATCCGGATCCCTTACTTCTTTTAGGGCTTTTGAGTAACCATACTTATTGGTAAGTAGTCTTACTATTTTTTTGTATTTTCTTATACAATTATAATCATTAAGGCCAGCTGGCCCTAAAATCAAAATTGCAGAACTTATTTTCTTCCCCAAGAAGATAAGTTGCAACTCGGATTCCAAACCTATGATATCCTGTTTGCTTAAATATACTATTGTGCCCCAATTTCTATCACCGTAATAGTATTGATAACCTTCAATCCTAGGAATATCTGGCTGCTTTGACTGCCAACTTAAACCTAGTGGCGTACTTAGAAGAATGGTTGCAACAAAAATTTTAAACATATAAGCCTATTTAGTGGGCCTCCGCGGACTTGAACCGCGAACCTACCGGTTATGAGCCGGGTGCTCTAACCTATTGAGCTAGAGGCCCATTATCTTAATAATATCAAATATTCTTGTATTTTTCAATGATTTTTTTTCGAATAGTGCTTCTAATTCCTGGATTGACCTTTAATACTTGAGGCATTAGGTTATGTCTTACGTGATTTCTCATAATATTTTTTGTTGCTCTGTTTGATGGATCCTCAACCCACTCAACGTCATAACGAGTAGCATAAGATATGAGATGCTTCTTCTCTGTCATAAGAAATGGCCTAAAAATGTTTTCATTTCTACTATATGGGATTAATTTTGGATTGCCGTGAATAGACGACATTAGCCAAGTTTCCACCACATCATCTAAATGGTGGCAAGTTATTATAAATTCAGAATTAAGATTATCCAAAAAAGCATACCTCTCATCTCTCCAGAACTCTTCCAGGCTTCTTCTGCCCTTGGTGCCTCTTACTTTTCCAATTTTTAGGGGTAAACCAGTGTCGGAAGAAAACCTTTCCAAAAACTTCTGAGCGTTTTTAGAGTGCGTGGTATCGTGGTTGAAGTAAGCCAAATCAACTTTTCTTTTGCCGGCACGTAAAAAATTTACCACAGCCATGGAGTCCACTCCTCCGGAACAGGCTACGGTCACCTTTCTCGGGATTTTGCCTATTAAACGAATCATAATTTTGCACTTTCTAAATTTAGGGGCTATTTATCATTTTGTCAAATTCTGCTGCTACGCTTGGGTCGGGCTTAAAGTAAAATTTAAATAAAAATTTTGTTGATCCCGGAGTCTTTTTGCAAGGCTCGAAGCGATAGTCATGCCTTGTGGCGCCTTTCGACCACTCAGATGATATCACAAAATTCCATATTTCAAAAGCTTTCTGCCGAGGGCCCGAGCATTCAATCTTGTCGTCTAGAAATTCAAAAACATAGACTCCGTGACCGTTGTTTGAAACATTTGGGTAATGACTTTTAATTTTCGCTATAGCTTCTGCTTTGGTGTGATTGAAAGTGACCGTCGCTGGCTTCTTCGGCGTCTTCGGCGTCTTTGGCGTCTTTGGCGTCTTTGGCGTCTTCTTAGACGTCGACGCTGCCGGCTTCGACTTGGCGGTGGGGCTGACAAAAGCCACGCAATCGGTTGTCCCGTCGTTGTTTGAGTCTCTATTTTTAACGCTTGCTATATAGTCCCTTGTTTTTTGAGCCATCTTCGGACCCTGGGTGCCTTGTTGCAAGTTTCTTAAAAACCAAGGAATGTCGTCTTTGCAGATCCTCTTTTCAATCTTATTGAGTTCCAGCATTACCTGCTCTTCAATAAGGTCTCTTAACCTTTCACTCAGGAGAGATACATTCATAAATTAGACCCCCTAAATCAAACCCTTATCGCGGGCTGCTTCACCAGCCAAATATCGTGCTGCAGAAGAAATATAATCGGAGGCTTTTGTTATTTTGGCTTCTAACCATTCTGGGAGGTCGTCTGAATCCTCAAACAAATCTAGAAGCATTGTGGCATCTGAGATCATCTGTGCTAAATGTGTTCTGTGCATTCTACCCTCCTCTCCCTGGTGAGCATTTGGGATTTTCTCCTTTGCCAGCTTCGGGAAGGGTGCCATATCAACACAGCCACTCTCTATAATGTTTAGTCTTATTTTTCTTTTCATCGTTTAAAGCTCCAATGTGTATTACATTATAAATAGTTACAACAAACTGTTAATACTTTTAGTTTTATGCTTGCTTTATATTTAACACAACACTATCTCTAACTTTAACTACCCCTAGGCCATGGCATGAAGAGCAGCGTTCTTTGAATGATGAACCAGTGCCATAACACGCATTACAACTAGTTTGTTGCATGAGTGGGCCGATTCGAGTGATTACTATCCCTCTTCCGCCGCATACTTTGCATACTTCTCTGTGCTTCCCACCTTGACCGTTGCACGGCTTGCATTTAATGTTTCTCTCAAAGTGTAGCATCTGCGAGACTCCAGATTTGATTTGAGATAAGGAAACTCTAAAATCAAAAGTTATTTCTTCATCTTTTGTAACGCGGTGCGGTGACCTTCGTTGGTTGTTGCCAAATAGATCTTGAAATACATCTCCAAAATTACTAAAAATATCTCCAAAAATATCAGCATGACTGTATTCTTGTTCTTGTCTTTTTTCTTCCGTGGAAATCAGAGAGTACGCTTCGTTTATTTTCTTGAATTGCTGTTCCGAGCCACCCCTATCCGGGTGGTGTTTGGCTGCAAGTTTTCTATATGCTTTCTTAATTTCACTGTCTGTGGAGTCGCGGGAGACTCCCAAGATTTCATAAGGGTCAATGTTCATATTATCATTATACACATATCTGAAGGATTATTCAACTATTAATCTTGGGTAAATGGCCCAGGTAGAGACATTTGGGCGCCCTCTTCTTCTTTTGAGTGAGCCCCTTTAACTATTTTTATGACATTTCTTAGCATAATTTTTTTAAATTTCTTCTTATATTTCCATGGGCCGCCGCCTCTAAGTTTCGGCCATTGCTCCGGAGGCACACCCCTAGGCGGAGATTTGCAAAACCCTAAATCTTTACTAGAGTAATTCATATATATAACCAAAACGTGTGTCTCGTTTATGATTACACCATAATTTAGAGCCCCGACGCCCGATTGGCAATAGCCGGCGCCAGATATTTTCGTTTTTTTCCCTTTATATTTAACGCGTTCTCTGTCACCATATATACCAGAAATAAAGCCACCTTTTCCATATATTTGAGCCTCACCAGACAACATGCCTTCATCCCTTAGAGCCTCCTCAAAAGCGTTAAAGGAGGCCTCCTCTGGTGCTTGTTTTTTAATGTGATTTATGAATCCATTTCTTAAGCCTTCCAGCATCCTTTTTACTAGAGGCCAATTCTCTGCTAACTTGTCCGCATTGGGGTGACCGGACGGCACAGACATACCCTCTACTTCATCATACACTTGCTCTGCAAGGTGCATAAATCTTAAAAAATGGAATATGCCTAAAGGAGACTGGCGATTGCGGCCGAATGCAAGACCTCCACGTTTGAAAAGCTTCTCTATTCCTAAAACGTTTTTAAGGAATGATCTCTCGGTCTTTCTGGAGACTGTAACACTCTTGCGTCGGGATCGTCCTGAAATATCTCCGAATTGACTATTTGATGATTTACAGAGCGGATCTTTAGTTCCATCGGGATTACGGCAGCCCCGGGGCTGGCGTGCTCGGTAGTCAACCAAGTTACTCAACACCCCTACTGGGTGAATGCCGCCCTTATATGTTTTTTCTATGTCTCCTATGAGAGCTAAAAAAGGCTTTGGCATTGAAGCTCCTTTAAAGAGTTTGGTTGCATTATGTTGGGAAATTATTGGATCCTCTCCCTCTTCTACGTTTATTTTCCCGTATACCCAACCAATTTGCGCATCCTTCAAGGAATACTCTGTCTTTCTGCTTTTTTTACGCCGGCGTCTGCGCTCGGACAAAAGGTTGCTGTTTTCTTGTTCTTTTACGAACTTCCTCCAATTTTCCATTATAAGTTTCATGAGCGGCGTCTTCTCTTGGTTGGGCATCTATTGTTTCTACCTGCACTGTCGAGAAAACAATTCAAGTGTTTTACCATACCTTTATCAACAAGATTTTTAAAATATTCATTACCCCAAGGCACTAAATTTTGAAATCTTCGGAAATTGTAACTTGGTGATGTTCTTCCGTCTGCATAAACCCAAAATATTGGTGATCTACGAGTATCGATGTGCACTACAGTTGGGCCGAAACCAAAACCTCTAAAGCCGTGCTCATATGCTATTGTCAGTACTGCATTTTTCCAGGGTATGTGGTTTTCTAAATCAGTGCTGGGAAAAGGGCACTTTAAGTCTATGGCTCTACCAAACATATGTTGGCTTTTTTTGCCTCTACTCGACTTTGAGCCCCTTTGGTCCAGATGAGGGGCCTCTCCAGAGAGTCTCAATGCACCCCAGGTTGGTGCCGATAATCTACTATATTCCTCTACAAATTTAGCAAAAGCGTATGCAGTTTTTTTATCTAGTATTACAATCTCATCTTTGTCTTTTTGCCCCTGAAGGATTGCAAGGTCGACCACAAACATACCTTTTCTTCCTTCGTATGGCTTTATAGAGTTGGCATACCTTAAAAATGGACCTAGATCCTTATTCGGGGATAAATCTTTTGGTTCTCCCATCTTCTTTATAACCGGTTCGAACGGAGAAGGTGGTTTGATCTTCCTTGAAGGCATACCAGATCCCGCGGTTGGGTCTTCGTTTATAGCAAACTTTCTCCAATTTTCCATTATAGTTTTCATTTTTTATAGGAACCCCATCGTGCGTTATAACCCCTAACATCATAATGTGTAAATGTGGGGTATATTCCTACTCCGCCTTTTTTCATCTTGCCTTCCCTTATTAGTAATAGTATCGTGTCTCTAACTTCTAAAGAAGTCATTCCATGCACAATTATATCAGCAGCTTTAGCTAATAGATGTTGACTTTTCTTAGCGCCTGAGATCTTTTTATTGTAGCTTGGTGACCTGTAGCCTGATATGACTATTATAGG
>MDTA01109789.1_pt1 | contig 52431 bp, 45 predicted proteins | sample 811151 | NCBI WGS metagenome assembly MDTA01 (sample SAMN05326648, study PRJNA326480) | marine metagenome | isolation source: seawater | place: Indian Ocean: South | collected 2010
CAGAGTAGGGAACGAAGAGCCATTCCGTCGGATGAAGAGGTGCAGCAACGCGTTCCCAAAGGGGTTACATTCATTCCGAATCTTGTTTATCGAGAAGGATATGATCGGTGGAAGCTCGATCTCGCAATGCCGAGTGAGCTCGGGGATGAGCCGAAACCAGTGATTGTACTTTTCCAGGGCGATGGCACATGGTACCTTTGGGCAGAATATCAAACTTACAGATCCAATGAGGGAAGCTTTCTTCGCTAGAGTGTTGAAACATAATCAGCGATCTTTTTGGAGACAAACGCTGGTTCTATTTGTTTGCTTTAGACAACGCATGGGTATTTAGAGTTTGAATGCCAGTATGGGTTACTTCACTTAGATCAATTCTCTTCACCATTCTCCCTCTATACCTCGCGACGGCTCTTGCATCCCAGGTCGAAAAAACGGGCCCAAGACCTACGTTTGAAAATGTAGCCTATGGAGATCATGCTAACCAGGTACTTGATTTTTGGCAGGCAGGGGTCGACGAGCCTGCTCCCCTCGTAGTCTACATACATGGCGGCGGTTTTACAGGGGGGTCTCATGACAAAGTTTCTTACGCCAAAATTCAGCGATACTTAGACGCGAATATCCACTTTGCTTCTGTGGAGTACCGTTTCTTGAAGCACGCTTATTTCCCTGCACCGCATGAGGATGTGGTAAGCGCATTGCAGTTTATAAGGAATAAGGCGGACGATTGGGGGCTGGATAAATCGAGAATCGCGGCCACCGGCGGTTCCGCAGGAGCTCAGCTGGTCGCCTATCTAGCTTGGGGAGACGACCTAGCTGATCCCACAAACAACGACCCGGTCAAACGCGAGTCGACAAAGCTAAAGGCCGTTGCCCTCAATGGGGCTCAATCCACATTGGATTTTGATTGGTGGGTAGACAATATACCTGGGTACAGACTGGAGTTTCACAGTGGTCGTCGCTCCGAAGAATATTCCAAGGTCGAGGAAAGGGCCATACTCAACGAGATTTCGATAATTAATCATATAGATCAAGGGGACCCTCCGACTTTCATGAGCTACGGTATGGCTCCGTCGTCAGAAATGCCAAATAATCTGAAACGCTTGAGGGGATGGATTATTCACCACGTCAATTTTGGGTTGGCCTTGGAGAAAAGGCTTCTCCAATCGGGCGTGGAAGTCGTTCTCAAGTATCCGGGTGCATCACCAAAGTTCAGCAGTGATGTAGATTTTCTATTACATCACCTGAAGAAGTAGGTTAGGGCAACGCAGAGCTATTAGAGACTAGCAATTGTGGCTGCAAGACCTGTCAGATCGCCCTTGCACGCCTGTGGTAGCTTTAGGTAGAGTGTAAGGAATGTTTGGTAAGTTATTCGCTCTGTTCGTAATTACGCTTCTAATCAATTCGATTAAGGCTGAAGATCAGTCGTTCCCCGGGAGGCAAGTTGAGACATCTTTGGCTGTCTCCGACGGGGGAAAGATGCCTTACTTAATCTATCTCCCAAGCGATTACACCGCCAAAGGCGATGAAGTGCCTTTTATCCTTTTCTTGCATGGGCGCGGCGAAAGCAGGGGGCCGTTGAGTTTAGTTAAAAAATGGGGCCCACCGAGGCGTCTGGATGCTGGTGAACAGATGAAGTACATTGTTGTATCTCCGCAGTGCCCAATCGAATCGCGATGGGCTTCTGATGACCAGCAGGCTAGGCTTAAAGAGTTGTTGGATTACTTGGACGAAGCTTACAATATAGATAAAGATCGCATGTATCTCACGGGACTGAGTATGGGTGGATATGGCTCTTGGCGCCTTGCTGCGGACGAGCCCCAAATGTTCGCTGCGGTTGCGCCTATTTGTGGGGTCGGCGATCCTGCTGATGCCAAAAAACTGCTAAGAGTTCCGATTTGGGCGTGGCACGGAACCGAAGACAACTCGGTCCCACTAAGTGGCTCGTTAGATATGATAAACGCCATCGCGGCTGCTGGAGGGAAAAGAGCTAGGCTGACGACTTTGGAGCATGTTGGGCATAATTCCTGGTCAGCGGCGTACCAGCTTAACGATTTGTACAAATGGTTCGATTTGCACACAGCCTCTGGGAACAAGTAGCCAAAGCGTCAACTTTGGATTACCCGATTAGAAACCCCAGCGTTGGGATCAATTTGAAGAAAACACCCTCCGGTCGAGGTTAATTTTACCTCGATGATACGAGTCGCTTAGTCAACATAGAGATATGTGCAAGATGGGAATCATTACCAATTTGTACGCATTTCAATGAAGAAAAATTCAGTTAGAATTATCGTTAGAAAAAAAGTTTGGGATCAGTAGGTAACAGAAATAAAATGTAATATGTTGAATTAGAGAGTTTTGTAGCTAGATAGAAACCTTCATCAATCTGAGTTAAATTCTCGGTGGTCCTACAGGCAGCATAAATTTAGTCGATCAAGTTGGATGGAGTTAAATTTAGCCAGTTGGTTCCGCAATAGGCTGCACGGGAGAGTAGGAGGGTCGGATTACCACCACTGGCTCCAGCGTAGCAATCGGAGTGTCTTCGGAGGCATCAGTCATTATTTACAGAATACGACACATTTGACTTTTGCGACTGGCGTCACGAATCGTGATACTTGCTGAGATGACGATTACAGGTTTAAGAGAATCGTTTGGAGCATGGAGTATAATTCTCCAAGATTACGCGACACGGTTGCGTGAACTACTGCTACACCGCAGTGAGCGATGGGGTCGTTGCATTGGATTTAGAATTACCGATGGGATTGGATCTCCCTCGGAGTAAAAACGGTGTTTTGGAAGTGATCAAGGAAGCGCTTCGCCTTGATTCAATAAACGCTGTTGGGCTGAAGCTAGGATAGCGAATAGCTAGATCAAAAAGTGAGTGATGATGGAGCCTGCACCGACTACAAAACAGTAGTAAGCAAAGTGAATGAGCTTTCCGCGAGTCACAATTGCGATCATCCACCGACACGCGAGCACTCCGGAAAGAAAGGCAGCTAGGAATCCAATGATGAGAGGAGGTGCATTCACTGAACTAATCGCTATTCCCCCATCGATAATATCTTTAGCATTTGCTCCAATAATGGGTATCAGAACCATAAGGAATGAGAATTGTGCGACTTTCTTCTTGTCGATGCCGAGTAGCAGTCCAACAGCGATCGTCGAGCCAGAACGGGAAATCCCAGGTAATACAGCGATTGCTTGGGCGATTCCGATGAGGAAGGCCTTTGTCCTGCTTACTTCATCTCCAACTTTAGGGGAATAGTAGGTGAAGGCGAGCAGCGCTCCTGTGACGAGCAGCATGCATCCGACGAGTAGCACGTTACTGCTAAAGAGGCTTTCGATTTCCTCTTTGAACAGCAATCCTAAGGCGACGACGGGCACCGCTGAAATTGCAATTTTAAGGATGTATTCGGTAGATTCGTTCCAGCGAAATTGTAGAGAGCCCTTGATAAGGCCGAGGATGTCGCGATGAAACACGACTATGGTGCTAAGAACGGTGGCTCCGTGGACCACGACGGTAAATGTAACGTCACTGTTTGCTTCAATGCCAAGCAATGCCTTTCCTAGTTCCAGATGTCCGCTGCTGCTGACGGGAAGAAATTCAGTCAGACCTTGTATAAAACCTAGGAGAATGGCTTCTAGTAATGACATATTTCAGGCGAAGTAGAGTGTGATCGGCTGGCGTAGTGAGACTGAAAATAGAGGGAGGCCAGAGTTGAGGGACGGTCTGTTCTGAAGATACTCTCGGTCCAAGTCAGACGAATTTGAGCAATTGGTTTGTCATCAATTGGGACTGGGAGTCGTAGGGTGATCCGAAAAGGTTGAAGTGATTCAGGCAATGATAGAGATTGTACAGGATTTTGCGTTTCATGTAACCCTGATCAAGAGGATAGGCTTCGTTGTATGCGGCGTAGAATTTGGGATGAAACCCTCCAAAAAACTCGGAAAGTGCTAGATCGGTCTCTCGGTCACCATAGTAGCAACAAGGGTCGAAGACGAACGGATCTCCATTGGTATCGAATCCGACATTTCCAGACCACAGGTCTCCGTGCAGTCGTGAAGGCGATGGCGAATAGCCGTCGAAGAATGATGATAAACTTTCTAGAAGTTGAGGCCCGTTTTTCAGCTTGAAACCATTTTTCTGGGCTAGATCCATTTGATGGAGAAGGCGACGGTTGCCAAAAAACGAGATCCAATCATCGGATACGTTGTTTATTTGTTTCGTTCCGCCAACCGTATTGTCTCGATGCCAGCCGAAGTTGGGCAGAACAGAGTGGTGAAGTTGGGCGAGCTGCTGGCCCAAAAGCTCCCAACTTGTGTCAGTGGGTTGACCTAGGGAAATGAACTCTAGTATTAGGTAGGATTGGTTTTCCGCTATCCCTGAGCAAATAGGTCGAGGGACCCGAATGGCTTCAGCTCCGCTTAGTTCATCCAGGGCTGCTTGTTCCTCCTCAAAGTGGATGAGGAACGACTCATTGTTCCGCTTCATGAAGTAGGAGCGATCGTCACTTTCGAGGCGCTCGGCTTTGTTGATGCAGCCGCCATGAAGGGCGGTCCGATTTACGATCGGGAACGATCTAGAGGTCGCGTTGGATATCTTTGCTTCGACTGATTTATAAAATGCTCCTGGGATCGCAGGTTCAACTGGGAGAGATGGAGTGAAGGAAGCCCCTTTCATTTGAGTAGCAAAAATCACTACTTCTCCGACTTGGTGATATTTTCTAGGAGCCCTTCGCAGCCGTCCTCCAGGAGATTGAGTACATGTTCAAATCCCTGAGGACCGCCATAATAGGGATCGGGTACTTCTGTATCGTCATGATTACGGCAGTATTCGCAAAAAAGCCGGACTTTTTCCATAGCCTGTGGATTTGGAGTGATACGCTGTAGGTCAACAAAGTTTGCCCGGTCCATCGCGATTATGAGGTCGAATCTTTCGAAATCTTCGGGACGAACCCCTCGAGCCTTCCCAGTCATGGGTAATCCACGGCGTTGTCCGGCAGCGGACATGCGAGAATCAGGAGAATGCCCTGCATGGGCATCCAGTGTACCTGCAGAATCACAGATTATTTGGGAAAGATCGGATTGCTCGAGCCGTTGCCTCATAACGTTCTCTGCGGCGGGAGAGCGGCAAATATTCCCCCAGCAAACGAAGAGGATCGAACTAATTTTTGAGTCTTGCTTCAACATTGAAACGGGTGGCTGAATTTAAACCAGTGGATAGGCCAAACCTTCAAATTTCGGTGGGATCAACGGTTTTTGACTGAGGATAAGGTAGAAAACCATCGGTGAAATTGTGGAAAAGATAAAAATCTCAGCGAACGTCGTGAAAGAAACGGCCAGAAATATTTCTGATGATGGAAAGCAGGAGTTCGAGTCTGCCCTTGCGACTCTGCAAATTTTTTTTGATGAGCCTCAGGGTTCAACAGACGCAAGATGTCGTCTATTTAGATCGGTCTCAAAAACTAGTTAAATCGCTGATCTGGCGATTGGCAGAGAGAATTATAACGTTGAGAAAGAAACTATCGAATTCAGCTAAAATTGGCCGGCCGTGTAGTAGTTGATTCGATTGATCAACGCCTTAGCTTCCCGAGGTAGTTCGAACCAGTCACTTAGTACTATTTCGGGGGCGTTATACTCTGTATTATAAAATGCCTTCGTAGCCGAGTTGTCTGGTTTTACCCACCCCCCTTTGATTGATACCCCTGCGTAAAGTCCCTTGGTTGTGGTATATACCAAAATGTTGGCGTTTTTGTAATCGTTGCTTTCTTTCTTTTCAGAAACCACTCCCACGGGTCCAGCGACGGCTGCTGCATCGGCACTCAAATCGAAGCGCCCAGTGTAAGCCCTTCCTACGGTCGCTTCGTCCATGATTACGTAAATTGTGTCGACTTCCTTGGCGCCAATTTGAAAACCGAAATTGGCTCCACCCGTAGAGACGAAGGCAGGAACGCCCCATTTCCCATTTAATGGGTTTTTCGCAACGAGTACACCTCTCCCACCGTGACCTCCGAGCATGAATCCAGCCCGATAATTTAGGGTCAATATGATGCCCTTCGCTTGTTGAAGAATAGAAGCGGGAATTCTCGTCTCCGGCTTTTTCATGATTTCTTCCAGGGCGTACTCGCTATTTATGATGCGCGTAGCTAGGTTTTCGCGTTTAGGAGCGGCAAAAAGAGTTCCAGCTCCCATTGCTATGGCGAGTATGACTGTGACGGTCCGGAAGATATGGTTCATGGTGTGTGAAATGAGAGGTCTTTACGGGAGTTTTTTTTAGTTAAAATAAGTATCGAGGGAAGGATGAGGACTGGCGAATTGGATTGCAATAGAAGAGCGCTGAATTGGCGAGTGAACGCTAACCAGTTGATTCTTGAATGGCTCAGATATTGTTCAAGCTTCTTATCCTGTTAAGGTATAGGTGGTCTTTGGCTCGGGTGATCAGGTTCTAATTTGTCCATCACCCACGATTTTGAACTTGTACGTGCAAAGTTCTCTCAGCCCCATGGGTCCTCGAGCGTGGAGCTTGTCTGTAGATATTCCAATCTCAGCTCCAAGGCCAAATTCGAATCCATCGGTAAACCGCGTGCTCACATTCCAATAAACGGTTGCCGAGTCGACCCCGCTCAAAAAGGACTCAGCAGTATCAATATCTGTGGTCAGAATACAGTCACTATGCGAACTCCCGTACCGATTTATGAAGGCGATTGCCTCATCTATTGAATCCACTACTTTCACAGACAATATCAGATCTAAATACTCTGTCCCCCAATCCTCATCGGTTGCTAGGGTCGAGTCGATTCCGTGATTGTCTAGAATCGACCTGGCGGATTCGTCAACCCTTAGCCCCACACCCTCAGCTCTCAAGGCCTGTGCAATTGGGGGAAGTGCTTCGTTAGCCACCCTCTGATGTATTAACAGGTTTTCCGCCGCATTGCAGACGCCAGGTTTTTGGCACTTCGAATTGATGATAATATTCTTCGCTTGTGCAATATCGAGCGACTGGTCTGCATAGAGAGTACATATCCCGTCGAAATGCTTAATCACAGGAATATGGCTGTTTTCAGAGACGAATCGAATCAGGCCCTCTCCCCCTCTTGGAATGATGCACTGAATTTGCTGATCCATTTTCAGCAGCGTGTTGAGGGCAGACCGGTCTTTCGTGGGAATGAATTGAGACGCCTTTGAAGGCAGTCCGCATGCTTCAAGGGCTTGCGTGACGAGCTTCGCCAGAGCGATATTCGTATAGTAGGCCTCTTTCCCACCCCGCAAAATGCTAGCGTTTCCAGATTTGAGACAAAGGATGGCACAATCGATGGTTACGTTTGGGCGGGACTCGTAGATTATGCCGATTACTCCAATCGGAACGCGTACTTTCTCAATCTTGAACCCTTGAGGATGATTATAGGTCTCCAGTAGTTCGCCCAGAGGATCGGGGAGAGCCGCGACCTGACGGGCACCAGCAAGCATGTCGGAAATCATGCGATCGTTCAGCTCCAGGCGTTTGAGCATTGCCTGTGTAATTCCGTTGTCCTTTGCCGCTACCAGGTCTTTGGCATTCTCTTTTCGGAGAGAACTCGTGTTCTCTTCGATTAGGTCTGCAAGTCGGAGAATAGCCTGGTTCTTCTGGGTTGTCGGTAGATTCGCTAAAGTGAGAGACGCCTCGCGAGCGTCTAGGGATATCTCTCTAACCAGAGCATCGATATCTAGAGAATCCGTTGTCATAGGAAAAGTAAAACTAGAAGTTATAGAGGATGTCCAAAAGATGGAGCACTGGCAATCCTTTCTTAAACACTCCAGTTTCGAACGTGTCCTATTTGCCCGGTCAATACTTCTTTCGAGTTTGGATCTCCATCCATTTTGCTCTAGCCTTGAGAACGTGAATTGAGAGTTTTGCACACGTTGGCCTCCGACCGGGAATCCTTTGAAAATCGAGGTGTCCGGTTCGGAGCAATAGATAATTTAAGGTATCGCTAGATTGCCGCGCTCGTGCCGGCAATCCGGCCGGTCGTCCATGCTGCCTGGAAATTGAACCCTCCGGTTACCCCGTCAATATCGAGTGTTTCGCCTGCGAAATAGAGCTTAGGCACTTGCTTGCTCTCCATTCTCTTAAATTCAACTTCGTTCAGGGAAACACCACCGCACGTTACAAATTCCTCTTTGTTCATACTTTTCCCGGTTACCTGAAAATCGCAGGCAACGCAGGTTGTGGAGAGGGAGAGCAATTGGTGATTCGCTACTTGCGATAGTTTCATTTTTGGGTCGATCAATTCAGTATCTAAAAATCGATCCCACAAGCGGCGCGGAAGCCCTAAGAGTGGATTTGTACCGACCTGTTGGGCACCATGCTGCCGCTTTGCATCCATTAAAACCTGCTTGGCGGATTCCAGGTCGTGCGTTCCTGTCCAGTTTACCTGTAGCTTGAAAGTGTATTCAAATTCTGCGAACTGGTGAGCACCCCAGGCAGACAACTTTAGAATGGACGGGCCGCTCAATCCCCAATGAGTGATCAGCAGTGGTCCACTTTGAGAAAGCTTTATGGAGGGGCAGGTTACGACAGCATTGGGAACCGAGAGTCCCTGCAGACCGTCGATGCGGGCATCGCTTATATGGAATGTGAAGAGTGATGGAGCCAGGGAGGAAATCGTATGGCCAAAGGATTCTGCGATCCTGTGCCCCGGCGAATTCTGCCCACCACCGGTAGCCAGGACCAGACGTTCAAATTCTAGAACCAGGTCCTCATTGGTAGAAAGCTGGAATTTACCTGTACGGTCGATTCGGGCACTATCGATTCCGGTCTTCGCCTTGAGTTCTACCCCGCTTCCCCGAGCGGTATCAAGAAGGCAGTCGATGATGGTTTGGGAGGAATCGGTAATCGGAAACATCCTCCCATCGGGTTCGGTTTTAAGTTCGACCCCATGCGACTCGAACCAATCCACCGTATCCTGTGGTTGCCAACTGTAGAAGGGACCCAGAAGTTCCTTAGAGCCACGAGGGTATCTTGAGGTGAGCTCTCGCGGCTCGAAACAAGCATGAGTGACATTGCAACGCCCGCCTCCGGAGATCTTTACCTTCGTGAGAAAGCGGTTCGATTTTTCAAACACGCAAACCTGCGCGTTGGGATTTGCCTCTCTCGCTGAAATAGCCGCGAATATGCCGGCGGCCCCCCCTCCGACAATCGCGATTCGAACTGGATCTAGAGGAGCCTCCATAGGGGCAAAGAAGGGACTCGCCGATTAGCTAAAAAGTTGGTCGTGCAATGCCTTGGCTTGGCCTTCGTCAAGGCGTGGCCCCCATTTGGAAACGACTTTAGAGGAGGCGAGACTCGCAAGGCACCCGGATTCGGCATGCGTTTTACCTTGAGTTAGTGCATACAAAAATGCACCTGCAAAAAGGTCGCCCGCTCCGTTGGTATCGATGGCCGTGGTTGGGAAGGGATCGATTTTGATTTTCTCGAATCCATCGAATAAAAGGGATCCTTTTGCACCAAGAGTGACAACGAACGCCTTTGCCTTCTGTTTCAATGCTTCAATCGCCCGGTCAACCGTTTTCGTTTCTGTAAAAAGCATCGCTTCCTCCTCGTTGCAAAATAGCAAATCGACACCAGAGCCGACGACATCGGCCATTTGGTCCTTGAAGTACTTGACCATACTAGGGTCTGAGAAAGTGAGAGCCGTTTTAACGCTATACTCCTCGGCCAGTCTTTTGGCCTCTTTCATTGCGTTGAGCCCCGAATCACTGGCTACCAAGTAGCCTTCAATATATAGGAACTCCGAGTCTCTGAGCGCTGTTTCGTCAACTTCCTTCGTGGAATAGTTGGCGGTTATACCCAAGAACGTGTTCATCGTTCGCTCCGCGTCAGGTGTGGTCATCACGAGGCATTTCCCGGTAATTCCCTTTTCGTGGGCCCCGGGAGAAAGATTGGTACTAACGTTGTGGGAGGTAAGGTCGTTATGGTAGAAATCCCCCATTTCATCGTCAGCTACCTTACAGGAGTAGAAGCAGGAAGCTCCGAACTGAGCCGCCCCGATAATCGTGTTGGCGGCGGATCCTCCGCATTGGCGGTCTGCACTGGGCATATGGATTGCATTGGTGAGCTTTTGCTGACGGTTTTCGTCAACCAGTGTCATGAAGCCTTTCTCAATGGAATGCTCCTTGAAAAATTCATCGGTCACCTCGGTTACGATATCGACGAGGGCATTGCCCATTCCGTAGACGTGATATTTTTTCGCCATTGGTATTAATTGCGCTTTGTTTGGCCAGATCCCCTCCAAGCAGGATTAGATGAACGAAATCGTCTGCGTTCCAACGCGCAACACAAATTCGAGATTGAAGGATGGAGGGCGTGTCCCGTAGCATGCACGTGGATGACAGATTTGATCGAAGAAGTTCGCGAGTTGCTAAAGCTATACCCCCCTTGGCTGGTTACTACCTGTTTGATCGTTGTAGGTGCAGGATTGCTCTATGTAATGTGGCGGATTGTAAAGTTTGGTATCGTCCTCGTGGTGACGGCACTTTTGCTCGCTCTCGTCGCATTTGCCGCCTGGACGCTCATCATTGCTTAGATTGAAGGAGAGATTTCGATTTTAGGGAACTCCCTAGTTGACCTAGTTGTTCCTTTTCGCTTCACATGACAAAAGAAGTGCAGAAAGAAAAGCCTAAGAAATATATATTCGTAACGGGTGGCGTTGTGTCCTCACTTGGCAAGGGACTAACAGCCGCCTCTTTAGGCGCCCTGCTTGAGGAAAGGGGAGTGACCGTTCGAATCCAAAAGTTCGATCCCTATCTGAACGTCGATCCGGGTACTATGAACCCCTTTCAGCACGGAGAAGTCTATGTATTAGATGACGGGGCTGAAACGGACTTGGATCTAGGTCACTACGAGCGTTTCACATCAGGCAAGCTAAGCCAGCTCAACAACCTCACCTCGGGGCAAATCTACGAATCGGTGATTCAAAAGGAGCGGCGTGGAGAGTACCTGGGGGCGACGGTACAAGTAATACCGCACGTCACAAACGAAATTAAGGCCCGGATTCGGGCGGCCAGCGAAGACGTTGATATTTTGATTACTGAAATCGGTGGTACGACGGGCGATATTGAGGGGTTGCCTTTTCTCGAAGCCATGCGCCAATTCGCTCTCGAGGCGGGACGAGGCAATGTGGTATTCATTCATGTAACGTTGGTTCCGTATTTGAACGCAGCCGGTGAGTTGAAAACAAAGCCGACGCAGCAGAGTGTCGCCAAACTTCGGGAAATTGGGATTCAGCCCGACATCCTTGTTTGCCGCACCGAGCATCCCATTGATCGCGAGATTCGGGAAAAGCTGAGTCTGTTCTGTAACGTTCCCGTAAAAGCCGTGATCGAGGAGATGGATGTGGAGTCATCCATCTACGAGCTCCCCCTTGCTTTGCAGAGGGAGGAGATGGATGATCTCGTAGTTGAGTTGCTAGGACTAGATGCCCCTCCGATTGAGCACAGTGTTTGGATTGATATTGTTAGGCGCTTGAAGTCGCCCTCTGAGCGGGTAGATATTGGGGTCGTTGGGAAATACATCGAACTTCAGGACGCATACAAGTCAGTTTACGAATCGCTCACTCATGCAGGGATCGCAAATAACTGTGCAGTCAATGTGATTCGAGTAGATGCGGAGTCTCTGGAAAAGCCCGAGGGTCTCAATAAACTGAAAGGCTTGCATGGGATCTTAGTGCCTGGGGGATTTGGGGATCGTGGTATCGAAGGAAAGATAGCGGCGGTTAAGAATGCCCGGGAAAATAAGATTCCCTATTTTGGACTGTGCCTAGGCCTGCAAATCGCGGTTATCGAGTTTTCTCGTAACGTTCTTGGACTAAAAGGTGCCAACAGTTTTGAGGTGGACAAGTCGACCCCCCATCCTGTGATTTCCATGATGGATGAGCAAAAGGACATCGTCGAAAAAGGGGCGACGATGCGATTGGGATCTTACGAGTGTCAGGTTAAGGCAGGCACAAAAGGATTTGAAGCTTACGGTCAAGAGTTTGTGCGCGAGCGGCATCGGCATCGCTACGAGGTGAACAACGACTACGTGGAGCAGATTGAAAATGCGGGGCTAAAAGTGAGTGGAATTAATCCAAAAAGAGATTTGGTGGAAATGGTGGAATTGGGCGACCATCCTTGGTTTTTGGGAGTTCAATCGCACCCAGAATTTTTATCGAAACCCAATAAGGCCCATCCGTTGTTCAAGGCTTTTGTGCAAGCCAGTCTTGCCTGTAAGAAAGCGTAGTTGAAGCCCGTTCGAAATGATGCCAGTCAATTCTTTTTTGGATGCTTACCTAAATCAAAACCCCCCATGGCGAAGCATCTGATAGAAGTTCCCATTCCATCGATGGGCGCAACGGTAAACGAAATAACGTTGATTGATCTTTTTTGCGAGGCGGGAAGTGCGGTCGCTAAAGGCGAGAAGCTAGCCGAGCTCGAAAGCGACAAATCAATATTCGATTTTGAGTCTCCCTGCGATGGGGTTATTCGGGATGTTTGCTGTCGAGCGGGAGATATCCTGAAAGTGGGGGTTCCCTTCTTTCGGATAGAGACAGAGGATCAATCCATGAGCCACTTAGTGGTGGACCTCAGAACCCATTCGGGAGCTTTGAATACTGCAACAACCCCTGTAACAGAATCGAAGCAGAAGCTTGTTGCTCCGCTGGCGGAAATTGCAACCGCCGAAAGCACGATCTCGGAGACCCCGGCCCCATCAGATAAAACAGGAGCGATTCGCTGGACTCCTCGAGCTAGAAAGATTGCCCTAGAGCGTGGTTTGAATCCAGATACTATTTGCGATATTGTGGGTACGGGACCCGGAGGTCGGGTGACCGGAGACGACTTGACCCGCTACAAAGGCTCATCACTGGAAAGTGCCGTCGCATCAATTGATGCTGGCGTAGACTCACTTTCCTCCCAGACGGTATGCGTAGCGGGCATCGGCTATGCTGTTCCCAAGAATGCCCGTTCGAACGAGGAGATCCTACGAGAGTTTCCAGGAAAGACAGCCGAAGAGATTGAAAAGGTAACTGGGATTCAGCAGCGCTATATCATCAGCGAAGGTGAATCGGCTACCAGCTTAGCGACAGAGGCGACAAATAAGGCGTTGGAAATGGCCGGTATGTCATTGGACGACATCGATGCTGTGATTGTCGCAACTCTTCTTCCCGATCAACCGGTTCCCGGAGCCGCGAGCGCGTTGGCCAAGGAGCTTGGCATAGGACAGGCGCTGGCGTTTGATCTTAACGCTGCCTGTTCGGGCTGGCTTTACGCTCTAGAGGTGGGACGGGCTTTCATAATAGGAGGAACGGCAAAAAATGCTCTCGTGGTTACCGCGGAAATTCTTTCGCGAATCACAAACTCTAAAGATCACGAAACCGCCTTTCTTTTTGGCGACGGAGCAGGAGCGGCAGTATTGACTCCTCAAAAAGGAGGCCATCGATTTTATCGGCATGAGCTCAGTGGTGACTCGCGGTACACCGAGGCGATTTGCCGCAGGGGTGGTGGGGCGATGAATCCGATTCCACAACCGGGAGACAGCCTGGACTCTTTCTATATTCAGCTGGATGGCGGAGTGGTTTTTAAAAGGGCCGTGCTCGCGTTCTCCGATATTATTGAAAGTGCTATGAAGCGTCATGGGCTTTCCGAGGAAGATGTATCCTGGATTGTGCCTCATCAGGCGAACGCTCGAATTCTTAAAGCAGTCAGCAAGCGCGTTGGAATCTCCTACGAAAAATTCGTTGTTACAGTGGGGAAGTATGGCAATACATCGGCTGCTTCCGTCTCAATGGCGTTGGGATGGGCTGCGGAGGAGGGGATTTTTGGAAAAGGTGATAAGATCATCTTCTGTTCTGTCGGAGCCGGGTTTACTTACGCTGGCGGTTTGATGGTTTGGTAGACGATGGTGTCTTTCGGTGGGCCCTTTTAGAAAATTCGTGCTGCAAGATGCTAAGGGCTTTGACTGCGGCGGTTTCGCATCGCAGCACATAGGGCCCCAGTGAGACTGGAAGGAAATCAACCTGGCGAATTTGGGCATACTCGGTATCCGTGAAATCACCTTCGGGACCGACTAGAAATATCCCCGAAGCGTTGGGATCTAGAGCTGCTTGTTCAATTTGCCCTTGAAGCGGAGCACTGCCTTCTTCAAGAGAGGCAATGAACTTCAGCTGGAAATTTCCCGATTCTTTTTCCAGAAAAAGATCCAAACGCTGAGCGGCATGTACGGTGGGAATAAGTGGGTTTCCCGACTGTTTTGCGCCCTCAATCGCGGCCCCGAGCCATTTTTCGTTCTTCGTTTTTTCTTTGCTATCGCGGATCTTGGTTTCGGTTCGATCGGAAATCAAAGGATAGATGTCCTGAATACCCAGCTCCGTTGCTTTGCGAATGATGTTCTCCAAGACCTTCGATTTCGGAATTGACTGGGCCAAAGCGATCCTTTGAAGAGGAGGAGAATAGCGGTTGAAGGCTTTTCCCTCCAAGACAGCCTTCCGTTTATTGGCTATGGTCAATTCCGAGGCCCATTCATTCCCGAAACCGTCGAAAATAACGACCGGGTCCCCCTGACGGGCGCGTTTTACCGAGATCAAATGATGCGATTCATCAGCCGAAAGTGTGATCCGCGGTACGTTTGGATTTAGAGTTGGGCAGTAGCTCCGAAAGTCGAACATCTCGAGAGCATACCATCAGAGTGGATTCAATCAAATTGAAATCCGCGATGGGGCCTATTAAAGTCGAAAACAAAAAAAAGAAAGGGCCCCGTGAATCGGAACCCCTTCTAACTTATCAAACTACAAACCAGAACTAAGAAAAAACTACTACCTTTTATTCTGTTCACGATAGGCGCAGCAAGTGTGGAAACGTTCAAAGAAAGATTCAGTTTTCGGAGAAATTCTTTTAAGATCCTCCACTAAGGAGAACGGTTAGGATTATTGGCAACAAAAAGGCGCCGCTAAGCGACGCCTTTTCGACTTATCAAACTACAAACCAGATACGAAAATAAAAAAACGAGGGTAACTGTGAAGGGTAGACGGTGTCCGGGGCCTATCGTTCAAAAATTTAAATCTTTTTAGGCAGAAATCTCATGAAAAATCATAATTCTTTGTCTTACAGGGATTAAGATTTTAAAATTAAGCCATCCTCGTGGCAAATAACTGAGGTTTTCCCCTAAACTCTGAGCTGTATTTTATCCATACAGCAGACTACTACGGTGTGCGGAAGTGTTAGCACCGATATGCCAATCAAAGCCTTGACCAACCAATCCAGTTCGATACCGCGTATCGAAAAGGGTAGAGCAAAAATTATCCACATTCCAATTAGTGCAACGAAGGTCATCAAACCAGTCAGTTGTAGCCAGCGAATATTTAATCTAAGATACTGCTTCGAATCTAAGAACTGACTCCCTAAAGAATCTGTAGATAATATTCTTAAGGCGTGGCGTAAACTGTGCCACAGTGCAAAATAGCAGCCGATCGCCCACAAGGCGGGAATAAACAAAAACCAGCCGAATAAGGCTACACTCTCGATAATATCCATGCATAAGGGGCGTATCTCTTTTTTGCTTACATAAATCGAGGCAGCTAACAAGCTCAAAGCAGTCAGTCCCATTGGGATCAGCAGAAAAAACAGCGGATAACTTGAGACCCAATCCGCTTGGTGGCTCGCTTGCCCGCTGCTGCTAACTAATGCCTCTATTACGCTTCGATAGGTATCATTGCCTAGATAGCCAGGTAATAAAATGGGTATGCTGCCTCTTGATAGAACATGTAATGCAGTGAGGGCCTTGGAGCGACAAAGATAAGTCGCTTGGTGGACTTGAACTGAAATATATCGGTCACCTTGACCCCAATGAAATATAGTTAACCCGAGAAAAAATATTGCTGCTGCGGATGGTTGTAAATCCCAAAAGACCAAATAAGCTAGGGCTGTTAGAGTGTAAAAAACCAAGGTAGCGATGCGCCTATACCACGAGTCTTGTCGTAGAATACCCCATAACAGTAAATGATCTGCACCACCGTGTGGCATCCCGAATAGAAAAAGGCTTATAAAAAGGGGCAGTAGCTGAAGATATATTGGCCATTCTGCACTCTTAAGACCGAGGCCGGCTAAGGGCACAAAAAACACCAAACTAAGTGCTATTAATCTCAACGAATATCTTTTTAGCAAAGCATGCTGACCTGTCTGCACGACAAGCACAGGACTCCATTCGACCCACTTCACGATGCATCCCTTCGCCAAGCCCGCCAGAGGCACATACCTTGGATTACAAATAAATTAGTTAGCGTGAAAAACAATATTTCTTCTACTGGTAAATGGCCGATGCCCCATCCTGTGCGCGTCGCTAGCGTAATCGTCCATATCCCCTTAAATATCGCGTAATAATCAGCTACACATAAATAAATGCTCAAACCAATACACAGCGGTGCCCAAGTTTTAAAAGATTTAAGCAGCGTATGAGAACCCAAGCCCCACTGTAGAAGTAACGGCGGACAAGCCCAAACCAGAATAAGACCAATGTATGTACCTGCTGTATGCGTTAAGCTTAGAGCACCTACAAGACCGACCAAGATTGCCATGAGTGCCCCTGTTAAGGAAAACCTGAGTTTAATATATTGAATGTGCGGCACCAATGAAGTCCAAAGCACTCCCGCTAAGGTAGCCTGAAGAACCATAAAAAAATACTCTTCGATAGGCACGTATCCCAAAACCCCAACGACACCTCCTGTTGGATAGGTCCAAACACCACGCATAATTAAGTAATTATCCCATGGGGTCGTATAGACGAAGGCCACGAAGGCCATCAAAGCAATCGGTAGGTACTCAGTTTTGTTTACTTTGAAGAGCAGTTTTTTTGCGCAGATCGAGACGAGCAAAGGCAGACAAATGAAAATAATCAGAAACTTTAAATAGCTCACTGATTATTTTTTATACAATGAGCGGGTGATGCATTCGATCAAAAAAAACATTTTCTTTGGCTGCTTCACTATAGCGCGATTTTCGTGGAAATGTACTGGCTCATTACGAATCACATTACCTATTTCGCGATACATTCTGGACGCCCAGCGCACAACAATACGGATTCTCAATGGCAGGAAGTCGATACCCGCTTCTGCACGGGCATATAATCCATCAGCCATTTGCAGTAGACGCAATTTAGCAGCAGTGCATGCTGCGCGTGAATCGCAATCGCTCGACGTTAAATCTGCAGTCGTGAGCGGAGAAGAAAACAAGTCAGCAGGCAGGTAGATCCTATCATTCTCGGCATCTTCAAAAACATCGCGACAAACATTGGTTAATTGCATGGCAATTCCTAAACTATTAGCGTGCTCCAGTGCTTTCTTATCTTTGACCCCAAAAATTGGGCAGAGCATTAAACCAATTGTGCCTGCCACGCCATGGCAGTATTCAAGCAGTTGCTCCTCTGAACTCATCCTCACTAATTGCTGCTCCATGAGCATAGCTTGCATGAGCTCGGTGAGAGGTTTGCTGTCTATGCCCCAGCGCGCTTGAAGGAATCGATAATGGTCCAAGAGGTCATGAGGTAGATTATTTTGCCATGCATTCATCGCATCTTGCAGCAAATCGGCATTGCCTTCATCTGCCCAATCATCGAGCGTTCTACAAATGAAATACAGGCGGAAAACAGCATCTGCCTGAGCCTTGGGCAGAAGTAATGAAGCCAGTGAAAAAGTCTTACTCTTTGAACAGAATAATTTCTCAAGATCGCTCATGCAGTCATCTCTAGCCGGTGGCACAAGTTTTTCTATTACACGAGCCGAAGCTACGACTCCCGGCAATCCAGCACCGGGGTGAGTGCCTGCACCGCAGAAATAAAGATTTTCAAGTTCCTCTGACTTGTTGTGGAAGCGAAACCATGCTGATTGTGTAAACAAAGGAGCGATCGAAAAGCCACATCCCAATAGGGTGTTAAATTTGCCTTCAAAGTCATCCGGGGTGACGTAGTGCGTAACTTCGATACAAGTACTCAAGTCTGGTAGTAAAGTGCTCTCTAGTTGATGCTCTACCTGTAATCTTATTCTCTCGCCTGCCTTTTTCCAATCAATTTTTGCCTGCTTGTTCGGGACTGGAGCAAGCACGTAAAAGGCATCTCCGTCGGCAGGCGCCATAGTACTGTCAGTTGCTGCCGGTCGATGTAGGTAAAGGCTGAGGTCATTAGAAAGAACTTTTTGGTCATAGATCTCTTCCAGTAAGTCCTTAAATGTTTCGCCCATAATTATCGTATGGTGTTTTACTTCTGGGTAAGATCGGCTCGTTCCAAAATACCAAACAAATAGCCCCATCGAATAAGTAAGCTTATCTATCCTTCGATTCGTCCACTTTTTGCGATATTGTTCGTCGATTAAATCTCGGTATACTTTTGCTGGGTCTGCATCAAAAACAACAAGGTCAGCGTGCTTCTCCTGACCTCCTGCCATCTTGATACCAACAGCTCTACCATCCTCTACTATAACCTGACTCGCACTGCAGTTAAGTTCCAGTCGTATACCCTCCTCCCGCATCAGTAAGACCAATGCGTCAACTAGTGACCCGGTACCACCCCGAGGGAACCACACTCCCCACTTGCGCTCAAGATAGTGTATGAGGCAATAAATTGATGTTGTATTTATGGGGTTGCCACCAACTAGCAATGGGTGAATACTAAACGCCCGCCTAAGGCGCTCATCTTTTAGAAAGCTCGAGACTAGTTTATAGACTGAAAGATAGCTTCTAAGTGCCAGTAGGGCAGGAACCTGACGGATCATGGTCCAGAATTTGTGGAACGGTTGGTCTGATAGTTTCTCAAAACCCACCCTAAATATTTTTTTAGAAAAGTTAACCAGGTCGACATACCCCTTTCCTTCTCCCGGAGAGAGGCGATTAATTTCTGAAACGGTATCTTCAATACTGCCGCCGTAATCGAGCTTAGACCCATCGGAAAACTCAAATCTATACCAAGGTTCAACGGGTAGGAACTCGATGTAGTCCTCTCTCTTTTTCTGAAACAGCGTAAAAAGTTCGTCGAACAAAAAAGGTGCGGTTATTACAGTAGGGCCGGCATCAAATTTAAAGCCATTGATTTCATAGACCTGAGCCCGTCCGCCTGCCTTTGGATTATTATCAATTACGGTTACTGCATAGCCGATCCTTCGCAGCCGTAAAGCGGTCGCCATTCCACCAAATCCTGCACCAATAATTATCGCACTTCGACGATCCTTTGAGCGATGCGACATGCCAAAATAGAGCTTAACAAACTTTTATGACCTGCTGCTTAAGTACCGACCTGGAGCAGCCCATTAGACGATGGCAATGAGTTGAGTTCGATAAAAGGGATGAGTAGTTCTTTGAGTATCACACAGACTTGCTTAGGTAATGAATCGGCAAGCTCAATTGAATCTTCAACTAAGGATTGTTGATAGTCATTAATATAATCAAAGCACTTGTCGGTAGACATGCCATTGTTGGTTAAGATGTGGTATAAATTTGGGCGACCATTTCTAAGGTCCGATGAATGCTCTCGCCCGGATTTAGTGCCAAGAAAGTCACTCTGATCGTCTTTTATTTGATAAGCCACTGCTAGATTCAGAAAAATTGTGTTTAGACGATCCACGTCGCGTATCTGATTAGCAAATAATGCGATACACCGTGCCGGCAAAGCAAACAGCGCACCAGTTTTGCGAGATGCCATACTGTAATAATTTTCTAGTATAAGTCGCTTATTGTTGGCATCAAATTCAAGTTCGGCCACAGCACCAGATACCGCTGAGTTGACTGCTGCTGATATCTCACTAGCCCAAACTACCTTGTTAGCAGCAGATACCTTTGAATCACTAACGGTCTCGTAAGCTTTCGATATAAGTAAATCGCCGACCAAAAGTGCCTTCGCTTTTCCGTACTTCTTCCAGATCGCTGGACATCCTCTGCGTTCAGCATCCTCGTCAATGAGGTCATCGTGTATGAGGCTCGCATCATGCAGAAGCTGCGTCGAGGCAGCTATATCTAACAGTGTATTCTCAGGTAGCCTATAGGCCTTGCCCAGGTCTAGACAGATCCTACCACGAATATTCTGACCGGACCAAAAATAAGCATCATCCGAGAAACCAGCCAGTGTTGGGTCACGGTAAAAACAAGCCCTGAGCTGCCTTTCAAGGCGGCTCAGGGCTGAGGTCATTAAATCCATTGTGTGTAAAAACTAGTAATTTTTACGACACACTATTCACTGTCACTGGTAGCAGCTACCCAAATTGCTAGTCCAAAGGCAGCTTTGTTCACTAAGTCAGCAAGATTGTAGACTATATTCAATGTTTCGCTGTCGTTACTGCCTCCGCCCATGTAAGCAAGGAAGTACCCAATGGGGTAGATAGCCCAACCAACGGTAACAATTAGACGAATAGTCTTGAAGGCTGTCTGAGAAGCAACGTTACCGCTATTTTCGTTAAGCTGTGAGGCTTCACCTTTGAAGATTTCATAGATGATGTAAAGCCATCCTGCCATGCCCACAACAAAACCAAGTGTTGTGTTTACGTAACCAGCCTCACCTAGGTAACCACCGATCAGCATCACCAGTGATGCAATCAAAAGCTTCCAGAAAACCCGGACGCCGACTACCGTCACAGCAGCAAGAATCAAATAGAACTCTACTATTTGCAGTGGCACAGTTATCAGCCAATCAATGTAGCGGAAAACAGTCGGGCTAGATCCTGTCTCAACCCAAACGTCGCGCATGTACAAGTAGTGCCAGAAGGCAACCCCTGTAACGAGACCTGCGACTGTGAGGGAAGTTTTCCATTTGCCTTTGACGCGATCGCGCTCGACAAAGAAAAATACCGTGGCTGCAAGCATGATTGCAGTCGCTAGCCAGAAGCTAACGCCAACGAAATCACTCGGATGCAGAGAGCCGCTGTGGGCAACATCCCCAGCAGAATGGGCGTCACCAAAAGCAAACACCGGAAGAAACAGTGAGCTGAGCATTAATGAGAATATTTTTTTACTATACATTTTGTTTTATCATCGGGTTAGGAACAAGACACGTGCCTGTTTTGCACAGGATGTGATGATCACGTATCAAAGTCTTAATAATTTTAGACATCTCTTGTGATAGAAAATTTAGAGCGGTAGTAAAGAATTTTCTACTCTCATAAAATTGGAAGTCTTCTCCTAGGGCTCACTGTGCAATTCTGCAAGCGGCTTCTCCCTCGTAGTTGGCGGTCAACGACTTACTGCACCATGGCTTGCTGCCCGTGATGCGCTTGTTGATATAGAGGAGGTAGTCGCCGGGAAGCCAACCCCCTTCAAAATTATACCCAGAGCCATATAATTGCACAGACCACTCGCTCTCATCTCGCTCTGTGATCAGAAAGGATGGTTTCGTGGGATTTACTAGTTAGGATTCTACCAGCTAGCATGTCTACTTGCTGGTCTCAAATATGACCGAAAACAGGCCTTTTAAACTAAACAAAGGCCAAAAAAATCGATTTCGGTTCCATTTTGGCCAATTTTTGGATCATTTCAGGTATTCTCAGTTTTAAAACCTGTCCTGCTTAGCTCACTGTGTTAAATAACACTTCATCGGTCAGCTCCTCGTTGAACATAACTAAATTATACCCAAACCGCAATGCGGCTAACCTAGGCATCCGTGGCCAAGAAGTCGATAACCGTTTGGATTACCAACGCCAGGTAGATTAGACTGCTTGCTCAAACTCTCCACACCAATCGCTAGCAATCGTTTTCGGAAAAAGTGTTTCGAAGTTGGTAGTATCGCCGGCTTGTACGACTACGGTTTGAGGAGCATGGGAACGACATTCGCCGTTTTCTCCTTCAACACTTAACCAGTTTTCGCATCTGCTGCAGTTTTTTTGTTCAGAATTATTCATAATATTTAATAGTAATTAGAATTATTCTTATTTAGAATAATGCATAACAAATCAAGTGTTTTTCGAAAAATTTTTCTAAATTAGTGTATGACTAGCTCAGATTTACTGTCATCCTCTAACGTTTCCCCTCTAAACTGGGGCTTGGGGTGTATGAGACTCCCTCCGATAAGGACAAGCATAGCGCATGCATGCCTCCATTGCCCTGGAAACCGATCCTTTAGAGGTAAAAAAAGAAGCAGCCCTCCCGAACTGCTTCTTTGAATCGCTTTTCCGACATCGCTAAACAGGTTAACATCGGATCAGCTAACTTAAGTATAGATGAGGTATTTCATCCCGTTTCACAAAGATCAAGCAATCCCATAAGTTGAACTACTTTTGGGGAGCACTGACAAACGATCTGCTAATTCTGGCCCTTGGAGCAAACAAGAAAAGAAAAGGGCAGCCTTCCCCAAGACTGCCCCACTCCTTTTTTCGTACCGCCTCCAAACCGCCCTGAGGGCTAGCTTGTCGGTAACTATCACTATGATAGTCGATTAGATTACCGATTGCCAATAAGGTTCCAATTAAAGATCCTCTTATGCACTCTAATGCCTCGATTGTCCTGGAAACCGATCCTTTATAAGTAAAAAAAAAGAAGCAGCCCTCCCGAATTGCTTCTCTAAATCGCCCTTCCGACATCGTTAAATAGGTCAACGCCGTACTAGCTAACTTTAGGGAATTTAAAGGACTTACCCTGTTTCACAAAGATCAAGCAATCCCATTAGTTGAACTACTTTTAGGGAGCACTGACAAACGATCTGCTAATTTTGGCCCTTGGAGCAAAATGATACAAAGAAAGAGCGACCCTACGGCAGGCCGCTCTCACATGTTCGTTTCTATATTGCCCAAAGGTCGTTTTGAGACCATGTCTTTGGGCTGTTATCCCGATAAAGCTCTCTTAGTAATCTAAAGATATGCTTTTGTTCCAAGATTCTCTTTGGATTTTATTCTACCTTAAAACTGTTGGCGTCGGTATATATAGTTTAAATAGAAAGATAAGATTCTGAGTAAACTAATACCTTAAGAACTCTTAGTCTCAGTAATATCTCTTGGTAACACAATGAATCAAATGTCTACTAATCTTCCCTCTGTCAGACTTACTTTTCTCCAAACCAAGAGCCTCCAGAAAAGGATTAGTGGAACGTAGAGAAGGTTATGTCCCAAACATGAGTCTTTTAACCGTTGGTTGAAATCACGATCCCACTTTGAGCTAAATCAAGAGCTTCTTAAATTAGAGACAGGAGATACTCCCTAAGGGAGGGGGTTTGTTAGTTATCAGGGATTCGGCAGTGAGCTCAGTCGAACGGATGAGCAGTTCCCCCTCTTCGCCTAATATCTGATACTGATTGGACACTCTTTCCTAGGACTGCCAAGCCGAATGCTAGAATCTAGTGGGGGGACTTGTTACTATTTCTTACTGTCTTCGAGGTGATAGCTTGAGTCTCTAAGCTGTGTTTCGAGCGAAGGATGGTACCCAGGGGGGGAATCGAACCCCCACTTCCGAAGAAACCTGATTTTGAGTCAGGCGCGTCTACCAATTCCGCCACCTGGGCATCCTGCGCAAGAGGATAGTGGTGTATGCCGATCAGCTCAATTGGAAGCAAGTCAAATTCAACTGTTTGAGGCACCTATGATAAATAAATCCAGCTTTCAGAAAAAAGCATTTGAAATCGAATCCAGAGCTCCCCAAGTTCTCCTGCCTTTCCTTTGTGTCGGGCCATGGCGCAGCTTGGTAGCGCGCTTGTCTGGGGGACAAGAGGTCCCGAGTTCAAATCTCGGTGGCCCGACCATTTTTCTTTTTCCTGGTTTCCGTTTTTCTGGCATGAGTACTCTTCTTCCTCTTCGATATTTGATTCTGCCAGTCGCCTTGCTCGCGGTGGTTGCTCGGGCATCGAGTTTTGACAAAAGCAGCCCACAGGGTTCAGATATCGTCAATTTCGACTAGGTGGCCCTTTTCTTTTTGTTTGGGTTAGTGGCAACTATTTGGTTTCGTTGAGTATCGGGTCCTTTGTGATCAAGCCCCCGATTAGCGTGGCCTTTTTTGTTGGCGATTTTATACTTAATAGTGGTCGAATGGATACATTTCTATAATCCCCCGTGGTCGTCGGATGCGATAGATATTGTCGTAGATGAGGTTGGGGCGGCACCGGCAGTTTTTTGTTTACCGCTTTTGGGGCTCTAACGACGCACTTTTGAAACGCGGTTCTGGGATGTGATGAGATGCAGAATTGGCAAAGAAACCGGGGCTGGAAAGACTTCAGCGTTTGCGTTTTCGTTCGAGAACCGAAGTCACCGATCCGATTGTCAAGCGGGTGTGTAACCTGAACTTGCGTCCCGCTTCTGAAACTCTTGAATGGAGGGCAATGAAGGACGTGAAGGGAGAGGCTGAAATCAGGGCTTTGAGAATCGAGATAGAGAAGCACGATGAGCTCTACTACCGCCAGGCTGACCCCGAAATATCTGACTGGGAATACGACCAGCTGAAACATGATTTGGAAACATTAGAAGCAGCTCATCCCGAATGGGTTCCGAATAACACCCCCACACAGCGGGTAGGGGATGACTTGGTGGAAGGATTTAAATCTTATATTCATCGGCTTCCTATGCTCAGCCTGGATAATACGTATTCGAAAGATGAATTTTTTGCATTTGTAGAGAGAGTTGAAAAAGGCCTGGAAGTGGTCTCGGTCGATTTTGTTGTTGAGCCAAAGATAGACGGGGTTGCTGTTAGTATCACTTACGAAAACGGAAGACTGGTTCGGGCAGTGACCCGAGGAAATGGGACCGAGGGAGATGATATTACGGCAAATGTACTTTTCATTGAGGAGCTGCCGCGAGAGTTGAAAGGAGAGGACCTACCGGATGTTATCGAAATTCGAGGAGAAATCTATATGCGTAACGACGAATTTGATCGGATCAATGCTGAGCGCAGAGCAGCTGGGCTCGAGGAATTTAAGAACCCGCGGAACTTGGCAGCGGGCACGGTCAAAATGCTAGACCGAATTGAGGTCGCTCGGCGGAAACTGAACATTGTCCTATATGGACTTGGTTTCTGCCAACCTGAAATCGTATCGTCACAAGCCGATTTTAGTCAGACGCTTATTCATTGGGGCTTTCCGGTGGGAGAGCGAATTTGGGAAGCCCGTGGCGCTGAAGAGGCGTGGCAAGCGATCGAAGAGTTGGACTTGCTGCGCGATCAACTGCCGTATCCAACCGACGGAGCGGTTGTGAAGACCAACCGATTGGACCAGCAGGATCAGTTGGGAAAGACGTCGAAGGCACCCCGATGGGCGATCGCTTTCAAGTTTGCGGCCGAACAATCTGAGACGGTTCTGGAAGGAATTACCCTTCAGGTTGGGCGGACCGGGGTCCTGACTCCGGTTTCAGAATTGCGACCGACCCAACTTGCTGGAACGACCGTTTCGCGGGCCACTCTGCATAACCAGGAGGAGGTGCAACGAAAGGACGTTCGAATTGGGGATTCCGTGATCGTGGAAAAGGCCGGCGAAATCATCCCAGCAGTCATCCGAGTAGTTCTTGAAAAGCGCCCCCGCGACAGCGTTCCCTTCGTCTTTCCTGAATCCTGTCCGGAATGTGGCACGCCAACACTTAAGTTGGAGGGCGAAGTAGCCCTTCGCTGTCTCAACATAAAGTGTCCGGCTCAGGTCAAGGGGCGCTTGCAGCACTTTGCCTCACGCCAGTGCATGGATATTGAAGGGCTGGGTGAGGCAGTGGTCGAGCAACTCGTTGAGCGTTCCCTCGTACTTAATCTTTCGGATATTTTTCGATTGGAGCATGACCAGATCGTTGCGCTTGAAAAATTTGCTGAGAAGTCGGCCCAGAATTTACTGGAAGCGATCGAGCAGAGCAAAACGAAAGAACTGTGGCGCTTGATTCATGGGCTTGGAATTCCACAAGTTGGGGCGACCGCAGCGAAGGACTTGGCAAGGCATTTTGGATTACTCGCTCATTTAAGGGAGGCGAATGTCGAAACACTGGTAGAGATTGATGGAATTGGCGAAAAGACCGCCCAAGGAATAGTCGCTTATTTCGATAGCGACGAGAACGCAGCGGTCGTGGATTCGCTTTTTGAACTAGGGATGAACCCCACCGTCCCGGAGATGATCGATAGGAGCCAGGCGATCTTCGAGGGTATGATTTTTGTCATCACGGGAGCCCTGTCCACGATGAAACGGGATGAAGCGAAAGACCTGATCGAAGGAAAGGGAGGAAAAGTCGCTGGGAGCGTCAGCAAAAAGACGACCTATTTGCTGGCGGGCGAATCCGCGGGATCGAAATTGACGAAAGCGGAAAGCCTTGGGGTAAAAATTCTTTCCGAAGCCGATCTACTTCAAGGAATCGAAAAAGGGAGCTTTGTCTAGATACCGGGAGCTTGCATTTTTGCCTGAAGCTCGGTTTGAAACGCTTGAATGTCAGATTCCGAGGGCTGGTATCCCTTTTGGTCGGGATCCAGTCCCAGGCGACCCATCTGATCGACATACCATTTGGCCGCTACTCCGTCAGAGAAAGTGACGGTACCGCTGATGGCTGAACCCGGACGCAAAATTTTATCAATGTCTAGGGATAAGGACCCGTTCCCTGAGGAAGCTTCCTCAGGCCCAGAAATATCTGAGCTTGCCGCTTCAGCTGTGATTGCGTCATCCGGCTCAGGTTTCGGTTCCTCTTCCTTAAGATCCAAGTTTAGATCGTCTAGCAGAAATCGCGTTTCCATAAAGGTCATTGCGGCTCCAAATTCACTAGCAATAAGCCGCTGGATGTCCGCAATGGATTTACCATCGGCGAGGCGTTGAGCTATGATCTGCTTTTGTTCGTGACTGAGATTCATGTTTACGTAGAACTTATTGAACCAAAAGGTCTTATAAGAAGGATAGGTCCAGCTCTATCTTGAAAGCTGGGCTTTCAGGTAGTCGACACTGTGGCGAACGGTGTCGTCTTGGTCTACAAGGTTTTCGACCTGCCGGCAGGCATGGATTACCGTACCGTGATCCCGTCCCCCGAACGACTCACCGATTTCTTGCAGCGAGTGCTTGGTAAGTTCTCGACTCAAGTACATAGCGATCTGTCTAGGAACGGCGATGTGATTGGGCCGCCGCCGACTTAGCATGTCGGAATGCCTTAGCTCGAAGTATTCGGCTACTTTCTTCTGTATGGTATCAATCGTGAGCTGTTGTTTGGCCGCTTCCATTAGCACGTCGCTTAAGAGCATCTCGCAAGTGGAGATATCTAGCGGGTTTCCGGTGAGAGAAGAGTAGCTGCAAACCTTGATTAAGGCCCCTTCGAGCCGCCGAATATTTTTTACGATGTGTTCCGCGATGAAATTGATGATCTCATCCTGCACCTTGAAGTTATGCTGCTCGGCTTTTTTGCGTAAGATGGCAACACGGGTTTCGAAATCGGGTGCTTGGATATCGGTTACTAGACCCCACTGGAATCTAGATACGAGGCGACTTTCGAGTTTCGCTATTTCGTTGGCCGGTCTATCGCTTGAAAGAAAAATCTGCTTTTGCTGCTCGAAGAGCTCGTTGAAGGTGTGGAAAAATTCTTCCTGGATTCGCTCTTTGCCACTAAGAAACTGGACGTCGTCGATCAAAAGGACATCTACGCGGCGATACCGTTTGCGAAAACGGGTCAGCGTATTCTCTTGAATGGAGGAAATGAATTCGTTCGTGAACTTTTCGGAAGATAGGTAGGTGATTCGGGCGTCAGGCTTGTTTTGGAGAATGTGATGTCCCACGGCGTGCATTAGATGAGTTTTGCCCAATCCAGTCTCCCCATAAACGAATAGGGGGTTGTAGGCTTCCGCCGGCGCATGCGCTACCGCGATGGCTGCGGCGTGTGCCAATTGGCTATTGGAGCCGATAACGAAATTCTCAAACGTATTCCGACGATTGAGGTTGGAGTTGATGGCCCCTTTGTTCGGATGGTTGGTGCTCGCTGTAGTCCGCCGGAAATTGGACTTCTCAGTATTAGTATGCCGCTTATTGTTGCTAACGTTGTCTTCTTCCGCGGGGTTGTCTACTAAAGTAACGGTTACTGGATGGCCCAAAAAGCGTTGAAAGGCTTTGGTGAGTAAATCCAAGTAGTTATCGTTGATCCAAATTGCGGAAAACTCACTCGGTACTTGAAGGACCACGGAATTGCCGTTCGCGCTTTTGCACTCTACGGAAATAAACCAGCTATCAAAGATATCGCGTGGAAGAAGCTCTGAAAGCTCGGTTTTTACTTTTTCCCAAATTAGTGTGGGCTCAGTGACCTGTGGCATTGAAATAGTTAGAAACGTTGATGGTTATTCACATCATTTAGAAGATCGTGTCGCACGGGTTGTTTCTAACTTGGAATCCGATGAATTGGGCCATAACGGAATTTGTACAACGAACTTGAGTGGATCTAGGTGTGTGATATTTTTTCAAGTCGTTGGAAATTAGGAATTTAGATTAAATTCTTTCGCGTTGTGTTCGAATTTGGAAGACAAGATGAAAACAGGGAGTGTTAGATGCGTTATAAAGAAAAAACAAAAAGAGTAACGTAAAGGGAATCGCATATCTCAAGCTCTAGTTTTCGACAAGTTATTAACATTTTCCTGCGGATAAGTATTTTGGAAAAAACTTGCACCCCCGACGAAAAATCATCCAGAGCGGAAACCCTTAGAAATTAGCTCTTTAACGCGGTTGGCTCTAGGAAAACAGCTCCGTCTGACCTTGAAATGGGAATTAGATACGAAAAATTTACTGAGGAATCGAAAAAATTATTTTTCGTAATCGTTCATTTGCTGGTCGACATCAAATCTATGAGACGATCGTTGAACTCCGTGGCGGGATCGTGTCCCAGTCGCTTCAGTGCTTGGACCATCGAAGCGACTTCGACGATACGAGCGATGTCTCGCCCAGGGCGAACATAGATTTCGATGTGTGGCACGTCGATGCCGAGAATGGTGAAGTAGTCTTGGTCAAGTCCAGTACGGTCTTCTTGGACCTCAGGTGTGAGTTCAAGAAGCGAAACCACGAGGTCTATTCTTTTTTCGGGACGGATACTTCTGACACCGAACATTTCGCCCACATCGATGATTCCGATTCCTCGGCATTCCATGTACCCTTGGTTTAGCTCCGCGCTTGAAGCCATCAGTTCGCGCTCATCCAGTAATCGAATACGAGTTAAATCATCTGCAACGATGCTATGCCCGCGCTCAATCAGTGCGAGGGCGCATTCGCTTTTGCCGATCCCGCTCGATCCCCGGATCAACGTCCCCATCCCTTTAATATCCATCATTGTGCCGTGTTCCGAGGTGGATGGTGCGAAGGCGGCATCAAGGGAAAGGGTGGCAGCGTTGATAAAGTTCATCGTGATCATCGAAGTACGGAGGATGGGTAGGCCTCTCGTTTCAGCGATTTCCTTCATGATTGGAAGAGGTCGGTAGTTCCTTGCGATAACGAGGCAAGGGACGGATCGGTCAATTAGTTCGGAAAGGCGTTTTCTTTGAGTGTCTTTGTCGAGAGTTCGCAAATACGTCATCTCAGACGCTCCCAATACCTGAAGCCGCTTGTTGGCAAAATATTTGAAGAATCCGGTTAAGGCGAGGGAAGGACGATTGACGCTCCCTTCGCGGATGACCCGTCTCAATCCCCGATGTCCCGCTACCAGTTCGAGCTTTAGGTGATCCGAGTAGCTTTTGAGGAAGTCTTTAATGGAAAGACTGTCAATTTTCTTGATTGGTTTCGCAGGGGTCATAGAGAAAATCCTAGAAAAGACAATATCCAATTGAGGAGAGGAAAAGCAAAACCTTTGCAGCAAAAGCTAGGAACAGACGGCTTCCCGCTTACATGTTAAAATTTTCGCCGAGGTACAGCTTTCGGCTTTTTGGGTCATTGATGAGGAAATCGCGGTCACCGGCAGCTAGCACTTTTCCCTCATGTATTAGGTAGGCCCGATCCACGATTGCGAGCGTATCTCGGACATTGTGGTCTGTGATGAGGATCCCTATACCCCTTTTCTTCAGAGCAAGGACGATCTTTTGGACTTCGGCTACATTGATCGGGTCAACTCCGGCGAAGGGCTCATCCATCAAGACGAACTCAGGCTGGGTGACGAGGCAGCGGGCAATTTCGAGACGCCTTCTTTCCCCGCCACTGAGCGTATATGCCTTCTGCTTAGCGAGAGAGATGAGCCCGAGGTCAGAAAGCTGGCTTTCTATGAGAGCTTTCCGTTGCCGCCGGTTCAAGGGGAGCGTTTCCGCAACGGCCTGAACGTTTTGCCAAACGGTGAGTTTTCTAAATACGCTCGGTTCCTGGGGCAAATACCCGATGCCGAGCCGCGCCCGTCGATGGACCTTCAAGTGAGTGATTGGTTTTCTGTTTAGTAGTACGAAACCCCGGGTCGCCTCGACGAGACCTGCTATCATGTAGAACGTAGTGGTTTTTCCCGCTCCATTTGGTCCAAGCAGGCCCACGACTTCACCGGTACCAATGTCCAGGTTCGCCCCATTGACGACTGTCTTCAATCCGTAGGTTTTCACGAGGCCGCGCGCCTCGATCATGTTGGGCTTCTTAGCCGGCTCCTCTTGGGCCGGCTTGGTATCTTCCTTTTCAACCTCGCTCATCAGTTGCTCTCGGAACGGTTTGGCTTCTTGGAATTTCCCTCTTCCCCCTTGGGTTCAGAATTACTGGGATCCGCTGCAGTTTCGGTTGTCGGCTCAGCGGTTACTGGGACCATGGTCTCCTCATCTTCCTCGAAACCGAGGTCTTGAAGCGGGGGAGCGGAAATGCGGATCTTGTTATTGGGATCTCCAACCCATTCGACCCGTCCATTGCCTCGGTAAATCTTCAATTGGACACCCGTTCCGTCGATCGTAATGTCTCCTTGGTACAGAATGGGATCCTCATCTAGCAGGATGAAGTCATCGTTCGGATAAACCTCGGCGAGTCCTGCGGTGGCAGACCGCTGGTCTTGTACGATCCGGACATTTCCGATGGCGATAATCTTATTGATCGAACTGATGTCGCCAATGGTGTCATTCCCGTCCTTGTCTTTGACATCGGTGAAGACCTCGATTTGGTTGCAGGTAATTTCCAGGTTTGTCGCAACCATTCTGACGCCTCCCACTCCAATTAAGTACCCCTTTTCCTCGGTAATTTCAGCACGCAGGCTTTCGGCTTCAATTTCCGTTTGCACCAATGGTATGTCGGATATGAAGTGCTTGGGACCGAGATCCTCGACTGGGGTGGCGATCGGCGTTTCTTCCGAGGATTCCGTTGTGGGTTCATCTTGTCCTGCGAGCCAATTCGAAGCCGACAGTGCGATGGAAATAATGGTCAAAATTAGCTTCATTTAATTACGTTTCCGATAGCGGAGAAAATGACGATTTTTACGTTCTTGTTGATGACGAGCTGATTCCCTTTCTCTTGCCAGATCCAATCGTCACCGGTCAGGACGAAGGAGTCGTTCTCAAGCTTGATGGAACCAGGTCCCGCAGCCGAGCGCTTTTTGTTCTGATCCAAACGGAAAAGGGCTTCCGGACTTTCCATCGTTCCGATTACCGCGTCCCTTTCGTCTCCCGTGTATTGGTTGAGTTCCATACCGAGGATGCGGATTTCGACTTCGTTTAGTATAATCGCCTGTTCACCCCTCAGATAGCCGGTTCGATAGCCGTCGTCATTGAACAAAGGGAGCTTGAAGTTGGTGATGGGTTCGTCCAGCGTTTGAGAGAACCCAAGTGCCCCTAAGAAAGTCAATCCCAGGGTGGCCCAGCGGTTTGATTTTGTTCGGAATGTCTTCATTTAGCTAATTGAGAACGTGCGGCGAGGATATGGTTGCATACTTCGCGGACAGCACCGTTTCCACCAGCCCGCTGGGTCGTGTAATTTGCGGACGCCAGGAGTTCGGGTTGGGCTTCAGGGACAGCCACGCCGATGGCGGCTAGCTCGATCGCTTCGATATCGATGGTATCGTCTCCCATATAGACTGCTTGCTCGGGCTTGAGACCCAATTCCTTCAGAAGCGACGAAAGGACCAGGGCTTTGTCTTTCCTGCCCTGAAGAACGAAATCAACCTTGAGCTCCTCCGCCCGGCGATCGGTTGCTTCCGATTCCCGGCCTGATATCCAGGCAATTTTTACGCCTGCTTCACGGAGCATGACGAGACCAAGTCCGTCGATGATGGAAAAGCGTTTTGTTTCAGATCCGTCCGATGAGACATAAATACTACCATCGGTCAAAACGCCATCCACGTCCATCGCGAACAATTCGATAGCACCCCAATTCAAGTTGTGAGTCATTTCGCTCATTAACTATTCAGCCTCTAACCAGTCTATCATGGACGCAAGGATGCTATTCGCATTGGGGCGATAGTCGGCTTCCAGTTCAGCAGCAAAAGGAACCGGCATGTCTTTGGATGTGATTCTGAGAGGGGGAGCTTCGAGGTCGAAAAACTGGTTTTCCACGATGCGGGAAACCAGTTCCGCACTAAAGCCAGCATTGCGCCGACTTTCAGTTATGACGACGAGTCGGCCGGTTTTTGCAACGGAGTCCTGGATGGATTGAAGATTGAGAGGGTTGAGCGCTCGGAGGTCCCAAAGCTCACATTCCAAGTCGTATTCCTCCTTCAAATACTCGATGGCTTCGTTGGCCCATATCGTCATTTCCCCGTAGGTCACTACTGTGGCGTAGTCTCCCGGGCGTCGCAGGGCCGGCTGCCAGATATTACGATAGTTCGGATTGAACGTGATAGGTGATTTAAGGAGATTATAGAGATTTTTGTGCTCGAAGAAAATGACTGGATTATCGTCTTCATAGGCAGCCAGCAGACCGTCATACGCATCCTGAGGGGTACTGGGGTAGAGGAATTTAGTTCCGGGAATATGAAGATAGAGTGCTTCGAGATCTTGGGAATGGAACGATCCAAAAGTGAGCCCCCCACCACAGGGAAAGCGATAGACGAGCGGGGCTTTCGCCCCCGAGCGGAAGTGATAGGTGCCGGCATTCAGAGTGATTTGTGTGGTCGCGTCCGTCGCGAAGTCGGCAAACTGGAATTCGACGATGGGGCGATGGCCATTGACTGCCAAGCCCGTGGCGTAGCCTACCATAGCGGATTCGCAAATGGGCGTATTGATTACGCGGTTACGTCCGAACTCCCGAAAGAGTCCCTTGGTGACTTTAAAGGGTCCTCCATAGTCGGCGATGTCCTGTCCCATGATGATCGATTCAGGAGATTCTGACAAAATCCTATCTAGGGCACGATTGATGGCCTGGGCAAAGGTCACCGCTTCAGGGGCGGATTCTTCGGCAGGTTTCCAGTCGATCTCTAAGTTTGTCTTCGCGTAGACATCGTCGATGAGTCCTTCCGGACTGCACATGGGAAGCTTTAGGGCGGCGTTGACGGTCTCGGTGACGAAGCTCTTTAGCAGGGCTTCTTCCTGCTCAATGCGGTCGCCATGCCCCTTTGCGACCAATCGCTCACGAAGGTTCTTAAGGCAGTCCTCATCGAACCATTTTTGAGTAAGCTCCGGATCGATATAGTCGAGGGTATCGTAGCCCGCATGACCGAGAAGCCGAAGCGTGTGCATCTCGATAAGCATGGGTCGGCGGGTCTCCCGGGTTTCGTCGATCGCGTCCTGAAAGACCTTTAGGTTTTCCTCGATATTGGCGACATCGAGCTCGATCCCTTTCATGCCGTATCCCTTGGCCCGGTCGACTAGTTTGCCCGCATACTGTTCGTGGAGGGGTGTTGAGTAAGCGTAATTATTATTTTCGATTACAAAGATCACTGGAAGGTTGAGCACGCTTGCGAGGTTCATGCTCTCGTGAATCTCGCCCGTGCTCGATCCCCCATCGCCGAAGAAAGTGATGCCAATCGCCTTGTGTCCTTTGCGGCGCTGGGAATCGGTTCCGCCCAAAACGTTGGAAGACATTTTCCCTAGGTGGCTGATCATGGGGAAGCTTCGATTTTTGGGATCGCCATGGTGGGCGTTCCCTTCACGGGCTTTGGTGGGGCTTCCTGAATTTCCTAGGAACTGGCACACGTGATCGCCGAGATGATCGGACCAAATGAGATGACCGGGCATGCCGCGATGCGTCCAGGAAACACAGTCGATAGACTTGTCCATCATGAGACCCAGCGGGACGACTAGGCCTTCATTCCCGTTTGATACGGTGACCGTACCCTTCATTTTGCCCTGCCGGTAGAGTTCGAAAATGCGGGCGTCCGTGAAGCGGCTATAAACCATCCAGCGATAGGCGAGGAGCAAGTCTTCGTCGTTGGCCGATTTGCTTTCGAAACGGAGGTCTCTCTCGAGGAGAATGTCTGGTGTTTTCGGGAAAACCTCGGGGTTCATTGCAGATGAGCTCATGAGTGAAAGATTAACTTACGGTTTAGGTGTTGGCAGATCAACGATTCTTGCACCCTCGCCCAACTGCTCCTTGAATGCTTCGAGCGAGTTTAGGAATTCAACATCGCTGTCGGAGGACCAATTCCACGTTTTGCCCAGGACGACGTGCTTCTTCAGCTTCTCCGAAGCAGGCAATTGCATTTCGGAAACGATTGAGGTGATGACTTGGGCCGACAGCCCTTGAGGAGGGTTCAACTGGAAGAGGCAGTAAATCGCTTCGTCCGTTTCCCATGCCTCGAGAGGGGCTAACTGCCAGCCGGCGGACGGTGTATCCAATAGAATCTTGGTGGTTTCAGATTGGATCGGCTCAGATTGCAGACAACCAGCCAGGAGGATGAAAAGCCCGGCGAGAGCGAAGACTTTTTTCAAAGTGGGCCTCTGAGATCGCCCGCTACCTTCTAAAGCATGGCGGTAAAACATCGAATCTCTAAACATCGATTTTCTTAACAATGCTGATAGCCACGTTGCTCTTATCCATAAGTTTGTCATAGAGACTGTCGAAGAAGTTGATGCCGGCATCGTAGGCCGTTTTCAGGCAAGATTCCGCGACTGCATTGTTCACCTGGTCACCGAAAGTGACCCAGGAGCTGAATGAAAGCTCACTGAACCTGAGGCCTGACTTGCTGATACGTCTGTATTTCATTGAATGATAAAAGAGTTATGAATGTAGAAATAAGAAGTGCGAGTGGTGAACCTTGATAGGTTTGGAAGCAAACCCTCGATCTTCGTTCTTACTTCTTCAATCATCTATGGGTAGCGTTTTGCGTCGATTTTTTCGATTCGGGCGATATGGCGGCCGCCTTCAAATTCGGTTTCCAGCCAGGTATCCACAATGTTAAGAGCCTCCTGCTGAGTGACTGTTCTCTCACCTAACGCGAGCACGTTGCCGTTATTATGGGACCGGTTCCACATTGCGAGCTGCTCATTCCAGCAAACGCCGCACCGCACTCCGGGCACACGATTCGCCGTTATGGCTTCGCCGTTTCCCGAGCCTCCGAGCACGATTCCCCGATCGCACTTACCGGCCGCAACCGCCTCTGCAACCGGGCGAATAAAGTCAGGGTAGTCGCAGGATTCGGTCGAGTCTGTGCCGTAGTCCTCAACGTTGTGCCCTCGTTGGAAAAGATGGGCGATGATCGCATTCTTGTAATTGTATCCGGCATGGTCAGAGCCAATTGCGACAGTGAGTTTGCTCATTTGCTTGGTATGGTCACGTCCAGCGCACGATTCAACGCATTTTTAGGCCACAGACCTCAAGTATTGCCGGTCCCTAGAAATAGACCCAGAAAAAGAGCCCAAACGAAGGCTTAGATCTTTGTTTTAGTTGCCTGCTTTTTGTTGCTTTAGGATGTTGGCAGGAGTGATACGGATTGAGCTCCGGTCCGTTTGCATCTTGTAGGTCTTGCTGCCGATACGAATGGAAAGCGCGTTGGCGTCGCTATAATGGATGCGCACGCTTCCCGAAGCGGAAAGCTCTTTCTCCTGCCCTGCCGGCAATACGGCGAAAAACAACGGAATGTTTCCTTCCACCTGCTTTATTTCTACTCGAACATCGTCATTGGCGATCAGGGTGAAGGCCGCTGCATTGGCTTCAGGAGCGATGACGGCAGGCGTCTCCGTGAGATTTGTATCGGGCGCGGGATCGCTGGACTCCATGAAGGTGAGGAATCCCCAGATAACGGCGATGATTAGGATCAAAGCGAGACCGGCAACGATCCCGATCTTGATCGCGACACCCTGTTCGATATTGAATCGCTCCCAGATTGGAATGGATTCGGAAGTCTCGCTGGTGCTTTCGATTGCCCTGTCTTCTACGGATCCGGGGTTCTGGGCCCCCTCGGCCACCAAAGGCTGCTCCTGCAGTTCCAGCCGCCCCAAAAATTCACGCGCGTCGCGTCGAGAGGACTTTCCCTCTCCAATCAAGTGAGCGTTGTAGTCCGTGATGACCTTGTCTGAATTGACTTTCAAGTAGTTGGCGTAGGAACGGAGGAACCCTCGAACATAAATGTCGGGAAGATTCATCTTGAACGAGTTCGCCTCGAAGTTGTTGAGGTATTCGCCGCGAATCTTAGTCGCTTCGGATGCTTCTCTCACCGTGATACCCTTGCGCTTGCGGGCTTCTTCCAGACGTTCGCCTATACTATGCATGAAATAACTTATTACAGGGGATTTTTAAATAAAACAAGCGATTAGGCGGCAGGTTTCAATGAAACTCTTACAGAAGTCCGTTTTTAGCTGGCAGTTAGCAGTTATTGGCTGGCGATTGGCGATTGGCCACCTGCTTCGATTGATGAATCGAAGTTCGCGGAGGAGTGGGATAGGGGAGTAACGGAATTGTGGGTACAAATGAGGTATCTTTTGAGGGATGATGTTGCCGCTACCAGATATTAACACTTAAGGGCTGGTGCCTGTCCAGAGCGTCACGAGCCTGTCCCAAGGCGGTATACCGCTATTTTAGTTGGATCATCGGACTCGGAATTCAGGTAGGGCTGACTGTCCCGATTCAGCCGTTACTTCAGGAGGATAGGTGCAGTGGGGCTGTTTAGGATGAACAGCCCTACCGAAGTTGGCGACCGCAACGATACGAACCGAGGAATGACCCTACCTCTGCGGCTTCAAAAAGCCAAGGCTGACGAGGAAATGGTCCATTTTCTTGATGCAATCCTCATAGTACTCCTTTCCGTTCGCGCTGGCTCGGCCAGGATTGAAGAAGCCGTGGGCTCCGTCTGTATAAATATGGAGGTCACAGCGTCCCCCTGCATCTTCGATGGCCTTTTCGAAGGCGATTCCGGTGCCCACAGGGACGAGATCGTCGTTGTCGCCCAACAAAAAAAGGGTTGGGGGTGGCGAGGAGATGTTGTGGAGGGGTGAGAACCCCTCCCAAAATTCCCGTACGCGATCGTGCCCGTACCCGTTGACGCTGTTATCAATTACGGGATTAAAAAGCAGGAGTGCGTTGGCCTGGGTGGAAATTTTCTTATCGTCACGGGTGTCATTGAACCCTTCGCAAAAGGTTGTGGCCGCGGCCAGATGACCTCCTGCAGAACCGCCACCGACGGCGAGGCGCTTAGGATCGATTCCAAGTGACTGTGCATTTGCTTTCACGTAGCGAATGGCACTCTTGGCGTCGACGAGGCAGACGTTGGGCGGCACTGAATGCGAATTTAGCGTCCGGTACTGAGCGCAAATTGCCACCATTCCTCGCTGGGCCAGGTATTCCGCTTGAGGGGCGAAGTGCTCGATTTGGCCTCCATTCCAACCGCCACCGAAGAAGAAAACGGCACAAGGCAATGCGGTGCCTCCGGCCTGACTCGATGGGCCGTAGCGTTTTAGGATGAGGCTTTCGCCGGGACTGGTTTTCTTGAAGGCGATAATCTGAGTGCTGATGAGCGAATCGCTGGCCTGCAGGCTAAGATTGAATGTTATTAGGGCAAGGACGAGGGAAAGCGTAACTCTCATTGTTTTCATAAACGCATAAAAAAAGCCCGCAGTCGATAACGGGCTTAAAAATTCTTTGTACGAGAAACGGTTTCTTTCACTTACGGTGTTTGAGGAATTCTAACAGTCCAAAGCCTATTCTGAGTAGAATAATAGTGCTGACGGAGTCGGGAACATACCCTGCCGGACGCAACTCGCCGAACCAGCATTCTTTGGCACCGTCAACGCATACGTCCTCGGGAAGGGTCGTACTACCAGTAACCTTAGACCCCCGAGCTCCTTCCGGCGCAAAAATTGTGGGCTTGTTCTGATTGTTCCAGAGAGAGGAAAAAGAGTTTGAGGCACAGGTTGGGATAGCAACTGGATTGTAACCTAATAAGATTTCGATTGTTCGAGCCGTCTTTCAAAGAAAAGGCCAAATTATTGAACTAACCAGCTGTTTCTGCATTCAACCTGGCCTGCCTACCACCTGAATCCAGCGGTTTAGTAAGAGTGAAAATAGCCACTTAACCCGTGGTGTTAATGGTGGCGTTGATCGTAGTCCCCGTGCTGTTCTGAAACAGGATACTATAGACTTCACCGCTGCCGCCCTCCAGTCCTGTGGAAACGGTGAAAGTCGGAATTGTAATGACACTATTGCCGGAGGACGTGGAAACATGCTATTCGCTTTTACTGATTTTCCTATAATTTTTGAACAATCTCTCTAAGAGTTCGTGGCGAAATCTTATGCAGGAAGACTTAGTTTTTGCTTCTTTGGACCTAGCCTCCGCGACGTAGCTTCGCGGAAATGGAGCTACTTTCTAGGATTAACCATCCCGACGTGCCGAGGTCGATGGAAAGTTAGCCCCTCGATTCGAACCATCTATCTTCGAAGCGGATACCAATTGGTCAGCCTATCGATTGGACACTCCTGATGATAGAGCGAAGTCAACTAGAAACGATAACCCAATCTGCTCCACTTACTTGATCTTCGATCATCCGTCTTCTCACCGCTACTTCAAGACAAGTCGGTTGCTAGTGGTGGTGTTTCTCTAGGTGTTGCCGCAGTAAGTCCTTGCCGTAGTCATTACCATTGGGGGTGCGGACGACGACATGGATGTGCTGGCGGACGGGGCTGCGGTCAGTGTAGTATTGCCGCATTCCCACCGGTGCTTGATGATCAAATTCAATGAGAATCACGGGGCTGTGGATCCGGTAGTAGAAAACGGCTTCTTCGCTCGTATCGCCTACCCAGGCGAAATGGGTTTCATTTAAATGTTCCGCGACCTCGCTCATGCGGGCTTTGGCATGTCCATCGCCCATGTTGCCCACGTGGAGACCGACCAGATCGAGTAGTTTAGCTTGCTGTTTCGAGTTGAGCTCGGACGCTTTGATTCCTGCGTAGTCCAGGACGACGTTGTCTTTGAAGGCCTCGGTGAGATTGTTGTTGCGCGTTTTTTCCGACTGGATGATCGCCTTCTTTTTCTGGATGCTGTCGAATGTTTGGATCAGAGCCAGTCCCTGATTCTGCTCGTCCTGAAGGATCGTGGTGCCCTTAAACTGGCCCGACTCGGCAATCACCGGCTCGGAGCCGACGAAAACAGGCGACATGACCACTTGGTCGCCGAGAACGAAATAGTTGATGATCAAGTGGTGCCCGTCGATTTGCCAGCCCCACGGTTCCGTGGCGGAGGGCTCGCCCATAAGAGTGATCCAGTAAAGAAGCTCATTGTACTGAGGAAAGTCGTTGTTGTTAAGCTCCCCCAGGGTCCGATTTAAATTCATGATGTCCGTGGATAGCTTGATTCCCTTGGCACTGAGCGAGGCTTTCAGAAGCTCAAACGCCGCATCGCGTTGGGTAGGGTTCATCTCGTCAAAACTGACTCCTTGGCGAATGTAGAAATGCTGGTTCATCCACTTGCGCCATTCCGGATCTTCTACAGGAAAATTGGTCTTGGCCTGCTGCTCTGGGTTGAGAGTTTTGAGGAAAGCTAAGGCGGCCTTGCGGACGGGTTCCGTCGAGACACCGGTGGATCGGATGTGGAAAAGGTCCTTTTGAACCTCGCCATTGGTCGTTACGCCCTTGAAAGGCTCAGCCAGCCCATTTTGCTCAGCCCGGATCGAGGTTTGGCGGAACCGAGCGTCTCTGTCGCTGTGCGGTTTAGATATGAGAAATGAAGGGAGCAGGATTGAAGGGACAAGAGCGGTAAGGAGTAATTTGGGGCACATTGATCATTAGTAGGAAAATAGACTCACAGGAACATACGGGAAATCGGATGGCCTTTTTGAGCGGGCCGGTGAAATTTCCCGTAGGAGCGGTTTTACGCAAAAGAATGAAATCGTTACAAAAATGTCCGAAAGCATTCTTTTTAGGCTCTCATGGTCAGAAAACCCTTACATTGAGTCCAAGTCAACGAGGATTTCGCGGGGGCTGGAGCCGTTTTCGGGGCCAACGATTCCGCGGTCTTCTAGATCTTCCATCAAACGGGCGGCTCGGTTGTATCCAATTCGCAATCGCCGCTGGAGCATGGACGTCGAGGCCCGTTTGGTGGAACGGAGCACGTCCAGGGCTTGAGACAGGAGATCATCTCCTTCTTCGTCTCCGCCGCCCAGCGTCAGCTCCTCGGGGGCTTCGATTTGGCGTTGGACTTCTTCGGCAAATTTTGGCGGACCGTTGGATTGAAGGTCTTTTACGATGTCAGCGATCTCCTCGTCCGAAACGAAAGCGCCTTGCGATCGAATGATCTTGGAGCTTCCTGGGGGTGAGAAAAGCATGTCACCGCGACCGATGAGCTGTTCGGCTCCGGGTCCGTCAAGAATCGTCCGACTGTCGATCTTGGAAGATACTTGGAACGAGATGCGGCAGGGAAGGTTCGCTTTAATGACTCCGGTGATGACATTAACGGAAGGACGCTGAGTTGCAATGACAAGATGGATACCTGCGGCGCGAGCCAGTTGGGCGAGACGAGCGATACCCGTTTCCACGTCGGCAGGGGCGACCATCATGAGGTCGGCTAGCTCGTCTACGATGCATACGATGTAGGGAAGCTTGTCCGGTATTTCGTCCAAGACGCCCTCGTCGCGAGGGACTGAAATCTCCAACTGCTCATCTTCGGTTTTTTCCGCTTCTGTTTTTTCTCTTTCGGGTTTTTTCCGTCCATTGAATCCGGCAATGTTTCGCACGCCTACCTTGGCAAAAGTTTCATAGCGGTGCTCCATTTCGTTGAGCAGCCACTTGAGAGCTCCGGGGACCTTTTTAGGATCGGTCACCACGGGGATCAGCATGTGAGGAAGGGCATTGAAGACCTTCATTTCAACAATCTTGGGATCCACCATAATGAACCGCAAAGCGTCAGGACTAGAATGGAATAGTAGGGATGTGATGATCGCGTTGATACAAACCGTTTTACCTGCCCCCGTTGCCCCCGCTATGAGAACGTGGGGCATCTTGGTCAAATCTGAAATGATTGGTTTGCCGCTGACATCTTTCCCAAGAGCGATTGGAATCTCCGCTTTGGACTTGGCCCAATCCTCGGACTCGAGGATCTCGCGAATCCCGACGGCCGTGGGGTTTTGGTTGGGAACTTCGATGCCTACGCAACCCTTGCCCGGAACGGGTGCCAAGATGCGTACCGATTGGGCCCGCATACCGAGGGCGATGTTCTTGTCCAAGCTCGAGATTTTTTCTACCCGAACCCCAGGGGCGGGATAGACCTCGTAGCGTGTGATGACGGGGCCGATATGGATTTCGCCCATGGTGACCTCGACGCCGAATTCTTGTAGCGTTTTCTGAAGTCGTTCTGCGTTCCCCGCATGTTCATCTTGAGAATTTGAGTGGTGGGGTATTGCCTGTGGGGCGAGAACGTCGAGATTCGGAAAAATATAGTCTCCGTGTGAATGGGGTAGTTTAACTCGAGCTTTTTTCGTCTCTTCGGCAGCCACAAACTTGAGAACGTCCTTGAGCGGTGGCTTCTTCTTGGATTCCTCTTCCGGTTCAATAACCGGAATGGGTTCCTGGGGTTCAGCAACCGGCTCCGTATCGATTTCCGCCTTTATCTCCGCAGTGCGTCCTTTTGCCGCGGCTCTTCCGACGGCGAACATTTGCTTGGCGGCGTTTTTCTCATCCTGGGCCAAGCGTTTTGCTTCAATTTTTTCCTCATTTAGGCGAGCACGTTCTTCCTTGCGTGCGAGTTTAGCTAGCTGTCTGGCCTCCCGTCTCTCCTCGCGAGCCACTTTCCACTGGGCCAGCCAGCCGCGAATTCCGCCTCCTTTTTTACCAAAGGTCGTCGAAGGAAGTCCCGGGGACACGACCAGGATGAGGGTTGTTAGAAAAATGGACCCGAGTATGAGAGTGGATCCTATGTCGCCAATGTAGGTTCGAACAAAATGGGAATAGAGGAACTGTCCCAAGACGCCACCGGCATCTTTTGCGTAAATCAGTTTATCTAGGAAAAACAGATTTTGAACAGCGAGCAGGCCGGAGTAGCTCATGACGTTACAGAGCATCGCGACTGCGATGGCCCAGGTGCCATGCCGAACTTTGCGAAAGTAGAGCCAAGCCCGCCATGCGAAGAAGATCGGGATGAACCAGGCGGCTCCCCCAAAAAAATAAAAGCTTAAGAGGGCGAGTTTAACCCCCAGCAGGCCGAATGCGTTGCTTCGGGAGCCGAGGGACTGATCAGTGAAGTTGTCAGGGTTTTGGCTCGGATGGAAATCAAGATACGAAACCGATAAGAGGGCGGCGAGCAGGGTGCACAAGCCAACCCACCACCAGCGGCTTCTGAGTCGAGGCTGATTGATGTCGGATTGTTTTTTAGAGTTGGAAATGCGATTTCCGGGCATATGGCTGATTCTGATACTCGATTGGGCTGCGATTCGCGGCTCAAAGCCGATTTTGATGTAAAGAGATGAAAAGACTGTTTTCCACGGAAACTGCAAGGACTCGATGAGCTATCCTATTTACTTTAAACCGATTTATCAAGAACGCGTATGGGGAGGCCGGAATTTGAGCACGGCACTCGGCCGGGACCTTCCCAATGGGGGACCCATTGGCGAAAGTTGGGACGTGGTTGATCGTTCAGAGGCAATGTCGGTCATTGAGGGAGGCCCGCACGACGGAAAGTCGCTGAGAGAGGTAATTAAATCTGATCCTGTAGCGATAATGGGCGAAAGTTACGATTCAGAGCGACCGTTCCCCATCTTGGTGAAATGGCTCGATTGCACGGATCGGCTGAGTTTGCAAGTTCACCCTCCAAAGGAGCTTGCCGGAGAGCTCGGTGGCGAACCTAAAACGGAAAATTGGTATATTGCGAGTTGCACGGAACAAGCGTCTTTGATTGTCGGCCTTAAGAAGGGCGTTGAACGGGCCGAGTTTGAGTCGCGACTCATTGAAGGCACCCTTGAGGATTGCGTACACCGTTTCCAGGTTTCTGCCGGCGAGTCGATACTCGTCGAAAGCGGGCGTTTGCACGCTATAGACGCTGGCAATCTGATTTTAGAAATCCAGCAAAACTCCGACACGACTTATCGCGTCTACGATTGGGGTCGTGAGGGTCTTGATGGTAAGCCCAGGCAACTCCATGTAGAGGAATCGCTAAAGTGCATCGATTGGAATGATTTCGAGCCTTCCACTCGTAAACAAACATCGGGGAGGGCTGTTTTGGCGGATTGCCGCGAGTTTCGAATTGTAAAATATGCGCTTAATTTTGAATCAGACCCCCTTGTGTTGGGCTCTGGAGCCGCCAGGCTTGTTACCGTAGTTGACGGAATGGTCCAATTTGGAGAAGCAAGGGTTTCGACGGGAACGACTGTATTGTTACCGGCAAGTCAAGACTTCGAAGCAAGTTGTCTGAGGGAGACTACTCTTTTAGTTACCGATCGTTTTATTTGACAACGGAAGCGACGAAAGTCGGCCCAACATTTTGGTGAGCCAAGAAAAGAAAGATTGTAAGAGTGTTGACCGCCCATCAGCGGGGAGTCCGATTGTGTCGCGACGAGGTGGGGTAATGAAGTCCGCTTTCTTCTCTGGCCTGTTCTTATCGGCGGCTATAATCCTGTTATGGATGGTCTCCCTCCCGATGGCATTCGACTACAAGCTCGAAAAAGACACGGGCTGCTCATGGGGTGCCGGCCGATTGGCGTGTAATCCATTTGGATTAAACATTTGGATTGAAGACGCCGTTTTGGGAAATTCCCAAGGTTTTGGTGAAGGAAGGATCATGATGGATATTAATCGATTTGAGGCGAAGGCGAAGCTGGAGACACTCATTTCCGGAACCGCTGAAATCGAGCGTGCTTACCTCGACCTGGATCGTGTGTCGCTCATCGTCGACGAGCAAGGCCAACTCAATCTAGAGAAATTCGCCAAAGATTTGTTTGGTGAATCGAAGGGGCTGGGAAACCAGTTGCGAATCGAGCAATGCCATCTGAAAATCAAGACGGTCGAGATAATGGATTTATCCTCTCCGAATCCCACGCACAATGTGGTTCGGCTGGGAGTGGATATTGACGACTACAAAGCGGAAGGGGCATTGGGGATTTTCAAGCCATTGTTTGAAATCGTTGCCAGAGCAGAGTATCTGCCTGAAGGAATCGGCGGAATCGCCGATGCGAAAACGGTGATATCGAGTTTTTAGCAAGAAAACGAGGTCATCGGAAACAAATGAGGCTGGACCTTCTTGAAAAACTTTTTGATTCCAGAAGGTTCAAATCTAATGAACCAGGTATTTGAGGATTAGGACAAAGACGTGTAATGAACAAGGATGAGAAAAAAGAAAACACAGAAGATCCAATTGAAGGGGTTGCCGAGGAGTCGGAAGATCCGATTGAAGCGTCGGGTGAGGGGGAAGCAGTAGAGGACCAGCCAGGTGAAAAAGAGCTGTCCCTCGAGGAGCAGTTGGCTGAGGCCAAGGCTCTTGCGGACGAAAACTACAAAAACTACCTTCGGGCTGTAGCGGATCTAGATACGTATCGCCGTCGTGTGATTCGCGAGAAGGACGATCTGCGCCAATACGCCATATCGGGATTACTCGAGTCGATATTGCCGATCTACGATAACATGGGATTGGGATTAATGTCAGCGGAGCAAGCGGTTGATCCAAATGTAGTCTCTGAAGGAATCCGTATGGTCATTACGCAGTTCCAGACCGTTTTAGGCGAAAATGGAATAGAGGAGATCAGCCCAGGGAAAGGAGATGCCTACGACCATAATTTACACGAAGCGGTGCAGACCCAGCAGAGCGACGAAGTTGAAGCGGGAGCCGTTTTGCAGTTGGTTCGACGGGGATTCTTGCTTAACGGACGACTCATTCGCCCTGCAACGGTTATTGTTTCGGGAGAGGCTTCCCAATAATAGGTTAGCTAATTTAGCCTAACATCTAGAGAATTGAACTGAACTGTGAAAGAGGACTATTACGAATTGCTCGGGGTGAGCCGCCAAGCGACCCAGGACGAGCTGAAAAAGGCGTATCGCAAGATGGCCGTTAAGTTTCATCCGGACAAGAACCCGGGCAATAAGGAGGCGGAAGAAAAGTTTAAGAAAGTCTCCGAAGCGTATGAAGTCCTTAAAGACGACCAGAAAAGAGCCGCCTACGATCGATACGGGCACGCTGCTTTCAGTGGTGGCGCAGGGGGAGGTGCTTCTGCGGGAGGGCCTTTCCATGACCCGTTTGACATTTTCAGTGAGGTATTTGGCGGAGGCGGCGGAGGTGGAAGCATCTTCGAGGAGTTTTTCGGTGGCGGCGGCGGACGGAGTTCGGGCCGTAATGGGGCCCAGCGTGGATCGGATTTGCGTTACGATTTGGAGATCCAGCTAGAGGATGCAGCTAAGGGCACCGAGAAAGAGATATCCTTTCGCAAGCCCGCTCAGTGCACTCGTTGTAAGGGAAATGGAGCCGAGCCCGGAACCGGTGTGGTTACCTGTCCGACTTGTGCGGGTCACGGACAAGTGACGGCATCCAAGGGTTTTTTCTCAGTCAGGCAGACCTGTTCGACCTGCCATGGCAGTGGGAAAAAAGTGGAGAAAGCCTGTTCCAACTGTGGCGGCGAAGGTCGTGTGAATGAGACCACCAAGATTAAAGTCAAAGTGCCTGCCGGAGTAGACACGGGTTCAAAATTGCGTTCGGCGAACAATGGTGAGGCTGGGGCCGGAGGCGGACCTTCTGGCGACCTTTACATCGTGATTCATGTCGGGGATCACGAAATTTTTGAGCGCCAGGAAGAAAATCTGTTTTGCCAGATTCCGATAAAGTTTACTTTGGCTTCTCTGGGTGGGATGATTGAAGTTCCTACTCTGACGGGCAAAGCGAGTCTAAAAATACCGGCTGGTACCCAGTCGGGAACTACGTTTAGATTGAAAGGTAAGGGTTTACCTAGTTTGCGCGGCGGATATTTTGGGGACCAAATGATTAGGGTTGAAATCGAAGTACCCACCTCCCTTTCAAGCGTACAACGTCAGAAGCTCGAAGAGTTTGCGCTAGCCTGTGGTGACGCCGACGAGCCGGTCGGAAAGAGGTTCTTCGATAAGGCGAAAAAGTTTTTCGACTAATTCTCCTGTGGCTGGGCCTTTTACCTCCTTCACGAGCATCAGGGACTAAAACAAAAGCTTTGGGACGAACTCGAGTCGGTCCTGTCGGGTTACGATCCGGCTTTTGACGATGTGCCAAAATTGGCATACACGAGAGCAGTAGTCGATGAGTCTTCACGCCAGTATCCGACGGTCCACGTCTTTTCTCGGCAGGCTCTGGGAAAAGACGTGGTGGGGGTATTCCAGTGCCTAAGGGATCATTCATGACAATTTCTTCCTATGTTTTGCATCGACACAAGCTCCTCTGGGAGAATCCAGATGCTTTCGAGCCAGAGCGATTTATGCCAGTTCGTTCTGGGGACGTAAAACAATACTCACATATCCCGTTTGGAGCGGGGCCGAGGATCTGTATGGATAAGAATCTCGAATTGATGGAGGCGGTGCTGTTGCTAGCTCGTTTCGCTCAGCGTTTCGATTGTAAGTTGAAATCGGGGCATCTGTAGAGACCCTCGGAAGAATGACTCTCCGACTTCGCATGGGCATGCCGATGCGGATGGTCAAGCCTAGCCGGTCGCGAAGATCAGTAAAATAGTCGATTTTCAGCTTTTTCAATGGGCGTTCTTCCTTCTTAATTCGGCACATGTTCGAAGTTAGGGGGCAACTTTCGCGGGAAGAATTTGAATCAGTCGAGAATCTCATATTCGAGTCCGAGGGGATGGTGCATTGGAATTTGTACGAGAATTTCGATGACAAAGGGTATTGGGTGCAAGGGGTGTTCGAATCGCTGGAAGATGCGGAGGTGGGTAGACAGTTATTCGAAGAATTAGTTGTAGTTTCCGGTGATCTTAAAATTCTCGAATTGGAGGATCGAGATTGGAAGGAGAGCTACAAGGATCACTTCAAGCCGTGGGCGATCGGAAAACTGCATTGGGCCCCTTTGTGGCTAAAGGATGAATACGAATTACCTGAGGGCCATCAAGCAGTTTGGCTCGATCCGGGCATGGCGTTTGGAACTGGCAATCATGGAACCACCCGTCTTTGCTTAGAGCAATTGATCGCATTCAAGGAACGCGGGCACAGCAAAAAGGCCTGTCGCCTAGTGGACGCAGGATGTGGGTCGGGGATATTGTCAATTTCCGCAGCCAAGCTTGGATTCGAAAACGTTAAGGGATTCGACATCGATGCGGATGCGGTTCGGATTGCGGCGGAAAACGCGGACTTAAACGATGTAGGAAAGATCAATTTTGCTGTCTGTGGACTCGAGGAAGGGCTTCCTGAAGCGGGGGGAGACTGCCTGTTGGCGAATATTCTCGCGAACGTCCTTGTCGCGAATTCCGAACGGCTCGTGAGAGCGGTTGCACCCGGTGGCTGGCTCATCCTTAGCGGTATTTTAGGAACTGAGGTCGAGCAGGTCGCCGACCATTTTAGAGGTTGCGGCAAATGGAGAGCAGTCAGAACAGACGCTCTAGATGAGTGGGCCAGCGTCACTCTAGTAAAACTACCTCGTTAGGAAAGGTCGACGATGGGCCGTCACCCGACCAGTTCGTCATGCATAAAAGTTAACTTATTGTGCGGCTGTTAGATCGGGTTTGTCTTGCAGGATGAGGAGACCGAGCTCCGGAAATACGGAGGCAAGGGGGAGGTCGTCGTTGATAACGATGGTCAACAGAAAGCCTTGTTCCGCTTTTACAGATCGGCGTTCTACTAGCTCAAGTGGTCTCCGATTTTCGTAATGGATCTGAGGGAGCTCAACTAATCTCTCTCGGGCAGTTTAGCGGGAGAATCGCTAGATGGGCCGGGTAGAGCTTGAGGCTTTGGCTCGAGGATGGACTCACCTACAAGAGGGGCTGCTTCGATAACCGATTCAGTTTCGGTTGCGATCAGTTCGTCTACGTCACTTTTCCCAAAACTGGAGACCATGATTTCGATGGGGCCGATCTGCTCAAAACTGAGAGACTTCTGGAGCAACTCCGATATTCGGTTTTGCAATCGTTCACTGGTCTCCCTCAGGTGGTCCGCCTTGGAGAGACGAAGCGACACATTCGTATTGATTTGCTCACCAACGATTTTCACGACGGGCCGAGCGGCTTCGACCCAATCGTCTTTCAGACAAGCTTGTCTTATCAGATCCTGAAGCGCTTTTCGTGAAACCAGAACGGATCCCGTTGAGCTCGAGAAGGCGGTCAGTCGGGAGACGGGTTTTTTAAGCACCTGACGGAGACCGATGATAACCAGAGCGAAAGCGACGAATATACCAATAATCGTGTAGGGGGACAGCGACTCTATCAAGTTGTTCGCCTGTTCTATTAGTTCGGGCATACCAGGCGCGAGTTAAGCATTACAACTAGTCGTTGTCGCTTGCTTTTTCTTCAATAGTTTCATCGTCTGCCATTTTGACGCCTTCGATAATAACATCGACACCAGCTACGGTTTTACCCGTCATGTTCGTCACTTGCTTAGCGACAATCATTTGCAGGCTTTCCGCCGTTTTGGCGAGTTCGACGCCGTATTCCATCAAAACGCGGACTTCGATCTGGTAGTTGCCTGCCTCGTCTTCGGAGACTCGTACCCCCTTGTCAGATTCTTTGCTCGAAATTTGGGCGATGAAGTTTTCCACAAAGTTTCCCCCGACGGCAAGTACGCCCGGCACGTTGATGGCCGCCATTTTAACAATCGTAGATACGACGGTGTGGTTGACTTTGATTTCCCCGAGCGATCCTTCTGACAACTCGACGGTTTCAATGGTGCTTTCTTGAGATTCCATTTGTATTAGATGTTTTGAAAAATTGGATAATGACCCGCTCGAATAGTTGAGTGAATCGCGACTTCGTGCTCTGTGCTATTGTGGAGAATGGTATGAAAAGGAAAATGTTTCAAGATAAGAGGCAATTTAATGGAAAACTTCGACTTCCGTTGCCTCTCGATCGTCTGGAATCAATCAAATTTGGGCTTTCTCTCCAAGAAATCTTCCATAAAGGCAGTGGTGGCTTCACCTGCCTGGAATTTGGGATCGCTGATAACGGCCTTTTGGAGGGGAATCGTTGTCTTGACCCCTCGAATTATATATTCGCTCAAAGCCCGATACATGCGTTGAATCGCAACGTCTCGCGTGCGTCCATAGGTGATCAACTTGCCTATCATGCTATCGTAGTAGGGCGGGATGATGTAGCCCCCGTAAGCGTGTGAATCTAAGCGAACGCCGTGGCCTCCAGGTGCATAGTAAAGATCGATGCAGCCGGGGCTAGGAATGAAATTGCGAGAAGGGTCTTCAGCGTTGATGCGACACTCGATGGCATGGTAATTGAATTGTACGTCGTTTTGGGTGAATGCGATGGGCTCGCCGCTAGCTATCAAAATCTGTTGTTTGATGAGATCGACTCCGGTGACCTCCTCCGTCACCGGATGCTCGACCTGAATCCGCGTATTCATCTCAAGAAAGAAAAACTCGCGCTGGTCGTTAACCAGAAATTCGATCGTGCCAGCTCCTTCGTAGTCTGCGGCTCGCGCCGCGTTGACAGCGGCTTCGCCCATCCGTGCGCGTAATTGGGGGTCAATAAAAGGAGATGGCGCCTCTTCGATTAGTTTCTGGTGTCGCCGTTGAATCGAACAATCTCGTTCACCTAAGTGAATGACATTGCCATGCTGATCCGCTAGAATCTGGAATTCGACATGGCGTGGATTTTCGATGAATTTTTCTATGAAGACATCGCCGTTTCCGAAGGCCTTTTCGGCTTCGTTTCTCGCTACATGGAATTCCTTTCTAAGAGAAATTTCATTGTGGGCAATCCTCATTCCTTTTCCACCCCCTCCGGCGACTGCTTTTATCATGACCGGATAGCCCACGCTGCTCGCGATCTTTGCCGCTCGATCCTCCGATTCGATTACTCCGTCGCTTCCTCCACATACTGGGACGCCTACTTTTTGGACGGTGTCTTTGGCGACCGCTTTGTCTCCCATCTTTCGGATAGCATTCGCTGAGGGTCCAATGAATTTAATGTTGCAGGACTCGCACTGTTCAGCGAAGTCGGCATTCTCAGCCAGAAAGCCATAGCCGGGATGAATAGCATCTACATCTGCGATCTCAGCGGCGCTAATGATTCGATCCGCTCGAAGGTAGCTTTCAAAACTTTGCGGGCCTCCAATACAAATTGCTTCGTCTGCAAGCTGTACGTGAAGCGACTCCACGTCCGCTTCGGAATAGACTGCGAGTGTTTTAATGCCTAATTCTCGGCAGGCACGGACGATGCGAAGGGCGATTTCGCCGCGGTTGGCGATGAGTACTTTCTGCATTTGGGAGAGAGTTTAATTTGAAGCGACAATCCGACAAAATCTCTGCCGGCTATGTATACGGGTCAAACGACTTAGCGGGCGAACTAACTCAGTCGGAAAAGGCGTTGACCATATTCCACGGGCTGCCCGTTTTCTACCAATAGCTCCGCGATATCGCCACTTTGCTCTGCCTGAATCTCGTTCATGATCTTCATCGCCTCGATGATGCACACGACCGAATCACCAGATACAGTATCTCCAACTTTCACATACGCGGGGTTTTCTGGCGAGGAGGAGGTATAGAATGTCCCTACCATGGGTGACGTAATGTAGACCCCTGAGTCGCTCTCTGCTTGTGGTACGCTGGCAGCTTGAGCTGCGGGCGCAGCCTGCGATATGGGTTCGGATTGCGGCGCGGGCGTGCTGGTCTGTGCAGGGGCATAGTTTACGATGTGAGGTTGGGCCTCCTTCCCTGTATCGCGTCTGATTTTCAGCTTAAAATTTTCTTCTTCGACCCCGAATTCCGAAAGATCGGACTTTTTCATCAGGTCGACTATTTTTTTTATTTCCTTTATATCCAAAGCTCTGTGGGAGTTAAGGTTCTAGTGTTATTATAGGGTGTTCGTTAACGGGTTTTTCTTGGGATGCAATTATCTAATTTTCGAAGATACTCGAGAGTTTGCTGGATTTTGGCCCTTTTGCGAGCGAGGAATGATCGCAAAACAGCGATTTTGCTAGATCGCATACCAGAGGGGTGTATCAAAGATGGTGATTAAGTGCTCTACTTTTTCATACGGTATCGGAAAAGATTAGGGCTGAATGGCGGCTTAATTTCGAAATTGAAGTTCTAAATTGCGAGATTTCCCTCGGATCTGAAAATTGGAGAGACCTGTTTGTAGCTCCTGCAGTTCGCTAAAGCCTTTGTCGTAGATGGGCACGAAATGGAGGTTGGTTGATAGGTCATAAAGGAGAGATCCGGCAGGGGGCAATTTAGAGGCCTCGTGGGGCTCTCTGAACCTTTTTCTTATTGCAGCTTGATTACCGAATTGTAAGCGACACTTTCCGTCGCTCTTTGTTCTTACAATCGGGGTCCAGTTAGACTGGAAATGTTGGTAATTCAGTGTGCGAAAACTTTTTTTAAAAAACACTTGCTTTCGGTTTTCTATGTGGCAGCTTGCGTTCCCTTCCGTTCTTTTCAACACCGCCATCTAGTCGATCCAGATTCGTTCGTTAGGTCGTCGAGAACTTTCTAAAAAAAGTGCTTGATTTCGAATCAGCACTTTACAGTTTTCGTCCTCCTTGCTCTTTCCAGATCTAAAGAGGCTCATTCTGTGAGTTCCTGAAGTAGTTTTATTGTTAATCTCTTGACGGAATCATTTGAATTTGAAAGGAATGAAGGCTTTCTCAAATGAAATTTTCTGTTCTTTGAAATTTATTTTGTACGATTGATTGCAACCCCAATCAATTATTTAAGTATCTGATAAACAAAAGCTTTTGTTTGTCAGCGTAGTTCAAGAATCCACGGATTTCTGAACTCTCTATTTTTCGGAGAGTTTGATCCTGGCTCAGAATGAACGCTGGCGGCGTGGTTCAGACATGCAAGTCGAACGTGATCGTTCAAGTAGCTTGCTATTTGAACGTGAAAGTGGCGAACGGGTGCGTAACACGTAAAGAACCTACCCTTATATGGGGGATAGCTCATCGAAAGGTGAATTAATACCGCATGTGATTCTTCTCTGCATGGAGAGGAAATTAAAGCTGGGGACCTTCGGGCCTGGCGTATAAGGAGGGCTTTGCGGCCTATCAGCTTGTTGGTGAGGTAACGGCTCACCAAGGCTAAGACGGGTAGCTGGTCTGAGAGGATGATCAGCCACACTGGAACTTAGACACGGTCCAGACACCTACGGGTGGCA